>Ga0315314_1002662_pt1 | contig 14593 bp, 17 predicted proteins | sample TDP9_MG_FD_203631 | JGI IMG/M metagenome (GOLD analysis project Ga0315314, IMG submission 203631) | Freshwater sediment microbial communities from Lake Towuti, South Sulawesi, Indonesia - TDP9 | ecosystem: Environmental > Aquatic > Freshwater > Lake > Sediment | place: Indonesia: South Sulawesi...
CCAAGGCTCCTTCCTGAATAGCGCTGGTGATCTCCTTAATTCTTTCTATTCCCGAGGTTTGTCTTAGAACATAGCGGACAAAGTAACCGACTGTAGCAAATCCCAAGATCCCACAGACCACAGATATCCACACGAAATCCATGACACTCCCCTTTCTACTCCTCCTCTGTTTTTCCCTTTTTCTGATATCGATTCATCGCCGCTCCAATCCCTTCGACGAGCATGACCATAAGAGACTCTGCCGCCTTGGAGATGGTTTTTTCCAGGCAGAGCCCCTCAATCTCATTGAAGGAAGATAAAACATAGTCCGAAGGGTCCGCCCCTTCAGGAGGTCTGCCAATGCCAACCTTCAATCTTAAAAAGGCATTTCCACCCATCGACTCAATGATGGATCGAACACCCTGGTGGCCTCCATCGCCTCCCCTCCGTTTAAACCGAAGCCTTCCGAACGGAAGGTCGAGATCATCATGGATGACGACGAGATCTTCTATTCCCACCTGTAAGAAATCAACGGCTTTCCGTACTGCCTCCCCACTCCGGTTCATGAACGTCATGGGTTTGAGGAGAGCTACCTTCTGAGAATCAATCTGTCCTCTTCCATAAATGGATTTGAAACGTTTCTTGGAAAGGAGTATATGGTTTATTTCGGCGAGTCGATCCACTACCCGAAACCCGATGTTGTGACGGGTCCACTGATAGCGGGCCCCAGGATTCCCCAGTCCGACAATCACCTTCACACTCGATTATTTGTCCTCCTCTTCTTTCACCTCTGCCTCGACCGCTGCCTCCGCCACGACTTCTTCCACTACCTTCTTCTCTTCGACAACAGGCGGTACCACGGTGGCAAGGGTATAGTTGGTCTCTGCCAGGATCTTCGCCTTTTCAACTTGGATGTCTTGGACATGAATCGAGTCACCGATTTTTAAAGAAGTAACATCGACATCGATTCTCTTTGGAATATCTCCAGGAAGGCATTGAATCTGAATCACCCTTCGGATCTGTTCAAGGATGCCTCCCATCTTCATTCCCTCCGGCTTGCCCACCAAATGAATGGGGACTTCCACAGTGATCATTTCATCCATCGTCACTTCATAAAAGTCGGTGTGAAGGGTGATCCCCTGAAGAGGATCGATCTGCGTCTCCTTCACCATCACAACCCTTCGGTTTTCCTGATCACCTTTTCGGATGTGGAGGTCGATGAGGACATTCTCCCCTGCCTCTGTCTGAAGGGTTTGTGCGAACTCCTTGGCATCCACCACCAAGGGGATCGATTGGGAGCGGGGGCCATAAAAAACGGCTGGGATCAGGCCCTTGGCCCTAAGTTTTCGTGCCTGCCCCTTTCCAACTCCCTCTCTTATCCCTGCTGTCAATACTGGTCTTTCCATCAGTTACTCCTCCTATGATGAACATCATAAATGAATCCCCCTTCATCCCGCTGAGCAGAGTTAGGATTTAAGGGGGGATTTTGACCCATTCGGCGGCGCCAAGCCCCGCCTTTTAAGGCGGCGTAAAAAAACCGCCACTTCCTTCGGCAAGCTCAGGACACTGAGTTTATCGAAGTGCAGGGTCAACCCTGAGCCCCTCGGCCTGAGCTCGGGTCGAAGGCAAGCCCAGGCCTTCAGGCCGGGCAGCCGAAGGGTTGACTCTTAGACGAACAAACAACTCACCGACTCATCCTCATAAATTCTTCGGATGGCATCGGCAAGTAGATTTGATATGGACAGAACCTTAATCTTTGGACACGCTCTTGCTTCTTCTCTGAGTGGAATCGTGTCCGTCACAATCATTTCTTCAATCGGAGATTCCGAGATTATCCTCACCGCTTCGCCTGAAAGGACAGGATGCGTGCAACAAGCATAGACCGCCCTGGCCCCTTTTTCGACCAAGGCGTAGGCTGCCCGGGCTAATGTCCCTCCTGTATCCACGATATCGTCCACAATGACAGTAGTCAATCCACTCACATCACCGATGATGTTCATCACCTGGGAGACATTGGGAGCTTCCCTTCGTTTATCAATAAAAGCTAAAGAGGCAGTCAACCGTTTGGCATAGGCTCGAGCCCTCTCCACTCCTCCTGCATCTGGGGAGACGATGACGATATCATTCTTCAAATGTCTTAGGTGGTCCAACAGAACGGGGGCGGCAAATAAGTGGTCCACTGGAATATTGAAAAAACCCTGAATCTGACCGGCATGGAGGTCAACGGTGAGAATCCGAGAGGCCCCGGCTGTGGTGATCAAGTCAGCAATCAATTTGGCAGAAATGGGTGCCCGAGGAGAGACTTTACGGTCCTGCCTTGCGTACCCATAGTATGGCAGAACAGCGGTGATCCTCTCTGCAGAAGCCCTTTTCAGCGCATCGATCAGAATCAGAAGCTCCATGAGATTATTATTGGTAGGTGTGCAAATGGATTGAATGACGAAAACATCCATCCCGCGCACGCTTTCATCGATCTCCACATTAATCTCCCCATCGCTGAAACTCTTCACCACCGATTTTCCCATCGGGATTCCCAAATGTTCACAAATCTTCTGCACCAATTCGATATTTGAATTTCCAGTAAATATTCTCAGCCAACTGTAATCTTTCTCTGCCTCGGCCCAAGCCCTTTTCTTTCCCATGAAAACCCCTTCCTCAAGCTCGAAAGAAGAGAGCGGAAGGTGGCAAGTAGTTCTATTCTTTATCTACCTTCTACTTTCCACTCCCCACTCTCTTCGTGTTTGGCTGGGGTGGGAGGATTCGAACCTCCGAGTCCAGGTTCCAAAGACCTGTGTCTTACCGCTTGACGACACCCCAATCTTAAATGAGTAAAACCCTAAATTCTAAATCCCAAACAAATCCAAAATTCAAATGACCAAATTTCCAAAACAGAATTGGATTTTCTTCGGTTGGGACATTTAGGTTTTGAGCCTTTGAATTTGTTTAGGATTTAGTGTTTAGAATTTAGGATTTCTAAGTATTTCTGCTTTTTTGAACCTCCTTATGATACTCTGCCAAGACTTTTGATTCGATCATTTGCCGGGTTTCGTTATTGAGGGGGTGGGCTGTATCCCTGTATGTTCCATCCTTCCTCTTCTTGCTCGGCATCGCAACAAAAAGTCCATTATTTCCACTGATCACTTTTAGATCCCTAACCACGAAGCAATCGTCGAAGGTGATCGTCGCATATGCTTTGAGCCGATCCTCTTGAACAGGAAATATCTTCACTTCCGTCACTTCCATAAATCCCCCTTGTCCCTGTACCATGCAAAAGCTACGGGGCATTACCGTAACTCACTGTGTTGCGTCACTTTACCCTGTCCCTTGTCGTGCAGGAATAGCTGCCTAACTGTCGGCCAGGCTCTCCGCTCTAAGAACGACCCATCCTTTGCGTCTGACCATTCTCTTTACCTTTTCGTAAGCCTCTGATGCACCTCCTTCCTCTGAAAAGAGCCCAAACACAGTAGGGCCGCTCCCAGTCATTAACGTCCCCGACGCCCCGGCAGAGCAGAGCATCTTTTCCATCACATTGATCTGAGGATGCTTTCTCGAAACCACTTCCTCTAAGTCATTTCTGAGGAGGTGAAAAATGCCATTCTGGCCCCTTATTAACTTATGAAGACTAAAATGAAAATGTCTTCTTGTCAATACGAAATTTCGATACGCCCAACGGGTAGAAACCTCAAAATTCGGATAGATGAGAACGTACCATAAATGGGGGAGTTCTATCCTCCTCAGCCGTTCCCCAATGCCCGAAGCGACGGCAGCACCTTCGAAAACGAAGAAAGGAACATCCGCCCCTATCTCTCGTCCTATGGCCATCAGCTCTCTCCTGGTCAGGTTGGCCTTCAGAAGCTGGTTCATGGCCTTCAGGGCAGTAGCGGCATTACTGCTCCCTCCTCCGAGCCCCGCTCCCAGGGGAATCCGCTTTTCGATTTCTACAAGGACTCCTCCCCTGTACCCGGTTCTCTTCAGCACGGACTGAACCGCTTGGTAAACCAGATTCCTCTTTCCGGAAGGGAGATTCGGATGGTCTGTCTCAACGGAGATTCCTCTCTCCTTTTTCAGGAAGAAATGGAGGTGATCGTAAAGGCTGATCTTTTGGAGGATCGTCCTCAGCTCGTGGTATCCATCTTCCCTTTTTTTCAGGATCTCAAGCCTCAGGTTAATCTTTGCAGGAGAGTCTAAATGAAGCGCTTCCATCATGCCCATTGCCCCCGCCCCTGCCTGCCAGCAGAGCAAGAATGTCTTCTCCCCGAAAGGGTAAACCCCGTTAGAAATTCCAGCGGGGCATTAAACCGGGCCGGAATTATTCTAAAATCTAACCCCGCTGCAGAGCAGCGAGGCATTATTTCTAACGGGGTAAAGGAAGGGGGATATCTCCCTACTCCTTTGGGGCCGGAAGGATCTTGAGTTCAATCGGTCCCGCCCGGATCTCGATCCTCTTTGTCTCTCCCTCTTGGGGAACGATGTAGATGATGCTGCTCCATCCCTCTTTAATAAAGGTGAGCATCACGTTGTGCAGTTCGAAATTACTTACCAATCTCCATTGATACTTCGGCATCTGTTGTTTGAAGAAGCTGGATAGTTTTTCCATCTCGCCCCTTCCTTCGTAGATCAGAAGTCCTGTCTTCGTCGCCCTGGTTTCGTAAAGGAAGGATTCTTTACGGTTGAGGCTCATTCCTGGCGGCAGAGGGATATCCTCAAAACGATAGGTCGTTGAGATAGCTTGTCTCACTTCCGGTTCCCGTTCTCGAACGGTACGGTATGGAAATAGATACTGACATCCCAAAATCCATGAGCATAAAAGGATGATCACCAGTCCAAACCAAAATACTTTTTTCAACCTTATTGTCCCCATCTTATTCCTCCAGACCGATTTTTTTATCCAGCACCTTTCCCGAATATCTCCCAGTTTGTTAGGAGGCTTTTAAAAAATCCATTCAGCAGGATTGAATACCCAGCCGAAAGGTGCTGGATCAATCTATCATAGGGAAGGAAGCCTTTTTTTTCAAGAGTTTTTTATCTTTTTTTGGATCAAACAAGATGAGTGAACCCCGTTACTCCCCGGCCCAAGGTGTGGGGCTTCTTCCGAGGTTTGATACATACTCGACCATTTCTCCCAGGCCGGAAGGCCAGGGGCTTCCTGGAGTAACGGGGTGAAAGGTCGACGAAGGAAAAGCAGGATACATAGATGAAATTCAAAACCGCATAGCGCAGAGGGCATAGAGCTTAGTGTTAAAGCAGAAACTATATTTTGAGAGGAAACTCCATGCTCTATGCTCTTTTCTGCACTAACAGACCTGTTTGCTTCCACAGGCTAACACCTGTCCGCCTTTACTTCCGCTTCGGTAGATGGTAATACCCTTGCATCGTTCTTGATAGGCCAATAAGAAGGCTTCTCTTACCTCCTCTTTTGAGGCATCTCGAGGGAAGTTGATCGTCTTCGATACGGCGTTGTCCGTAAATTCTTGAAAAGAAGCTTGAATCTTGATGTGCCAGACCGGTGGAATTTCAAAGGTAGTGACAAAAAGTTCTTTTATATGCTGTGGAATTTGGGGGATGTCTTGCAGGCTTGCCCCCTTCGCAATGGATTGCATGACCTCCGGACTTAGAAATCCCTCCTTCTCTCCCAATTCTGTAAAGAGGGGATCCGTCATTTGAAACTCCATTCCTTCTAAGGCTCTTCGAGTATATTGAATGGCAAAAAGCGGTTCAATCCCGCTTGAGCAGTTGGCCAAGAGGCTGAGCGTCCCCGTAGGAGCAATTGTCGTGACCGTAGCATTTCTCATTCTCATCCCTCCCGGTCTATCATAGATGGAACCCTTGTAATTTGGAAAGGCCCCTCTCTCCTCGACCAGTTCGATAGAACGTTCGCGGGCCTGATATTGAATAAAACTCATGAGACCCCTTACCACTTCCAGGGCCTTTTGTGTATTGTAGGGAATCCCCAGTCGAATGAAGAAATGTGCGAGTCCCATCACCCCGAGGCCGATCTTGCGGTTCCCTTTGGCCATTTGAGCAATCTCGGGCAAAGGATATTGATTCATATCAATGACGTTGTCCAAAAAGTGGATTGCATCTCTTACCGTCCTTCTCACCTTTTCAAAGTCGGCCTCCCATCCTCCATTCTTCTTTTTGACCATCCGAGAAAGGTTGATCGATCCCAGAACGCAAGGCTCATAAGGAAGGAGTGGCACTTCGCCACAAGGGTTTGTGCTCTCCATCTCACCCAGTTCAGGCGTGGGATTGGCTTCGTTAATCCGGTCCAGGAAGAGAACTCCTGGATCTCCGGTTTCCCAGGCCGCGCTCACAATGGCTTCGAATACCTCTCTTGCCTTAAGGCGTCTCACTTCCCTTTTCGTTCTTGGATTGATCAGACCATACTCCGCGTCCTTCTCCAGAGCCTCCATAAAAGCCTTCGTAATTCCCACGGACAAGTTAAAATTCGACATTTCATCAGGCTGCTCTTTGATCGAGATGAATTCCATAATATCGGGATGATCGATCCTCAAAACCCCCATGTTGGCCCCTCTTCTCGTCCCACCTTGTTTAATCACCTCCGTCGCCATATTGAAGACCCTCATGAACGAGACAGGGCCACTCGCCATCCCGCCCGTGGATTGAACTGTATCATCCTTTGGCCTGAGATGGCTGAAGGAGAAGCCGGTCCCACCGCCGCTTTGATGGATGAGTGCGGTTTGCTTGACGGTCTCGAAGATCGAATCGAGCGAATCTTCAATAGGAAGGACGAAGCAGGCAGCCAATTGCTGAAGGTCCCTTCCCGCGTTCATCAGGCAGGGTGAATTGGGAAGAAAATCTAAGGAGGCCATCATCCGAAAGAAGATATCTGAAAGTTCTTCAGGAGAGATCCGGCCTCTGTAGAGACGCTCTGCCTCGGCCACATTGCGGGCCACACGCCAGAACATCCCTTCAGGAGACTCAATGAGCTTCCCCTGGTCATCCTTCTTGAGATACCTCTTTTCCAAAATCGCAATCGCATGTGGCGTGAGACCAGGAACTTCCACCTTAAGCCTCGCTGAGGGGGCTGATCTGACCAGCCTCCTCCATCGCATCTACACAGTCTCGACGCTCTTTACCTCTGGAACCTGCTGCTTCAGAATTCTCTCCACTCCCATCTTTAAAGTCATCTGCGACATAGGGCAGCCACCACAGGCACCAGTCAGCCTAACCTTCACAACGCCATCCAACACATCGATCAATTCGATATCGCCTCCATCGGCTTGCAAGGCAGGCCGAATCTTTTCTAACGCCTTTTCTACATTTTCTCTCATCAACCTCTCACCTCCTCCCTCGCACGCCTTGTTACCTTGTCTCACTTCGTTCTGAAGGAGCTTGTAACCTTCTGTTGTCTCTAAGCTGCCAATGCTAAAGTGTTTAAGACTTGAAAGTGGAGAATCTTCAATTGTAGATTTGACTATTCTTCTCCCACCTCTACTAACTAACCAAGCACCGATAATTTTTTTAGGGTTCCCATTATTTCCCTCCTTAATTCGTTTTTTTATAATAACACATAATTTTCTCAGTTAACAAACAATATTGGATTCTATTCCCTTTTATAATCAATCGGAGTCCCGTTGAGATTTTATCGGAAGAGAGACAAAATGATGGACGAGGGAACTAATGAGAAACCCATTCAGGAATCAAGTAGAGATCTTCGGATTTGAGTTTTTGTGTGAACTTCCCAGAACCATCTGGATCGACCAGAAGATAGTCAATCGGAGGCTCTCGGTCCATATCCACGGCATAAGCGAAAACCTTCCCATTCCCGCTCACCCTTGCAACATGCCCTCCGCTCGCTGTAAAGAACTTCTCCACGATCTTCTCAACACCATCCACATGCTGAATTGTGATGGAATAAGGGGTAAGTCCTCTCAGGTCAGGAACGGGCCACCCGTCTGGGTTGATCTCCTGAGAAAAAGAAAAAATGGGGATGATCAGAAATCCAAAACAGGAAAGAAAAAAGATAAGATGTTTTGGCAAAGTCTCAACCCTTTTGACATTTGACCGGCAAGTGCCCCGCAAGCCCCGCCTTGGAGGCGGGGTCAAGGGGCACAATATAAATGAAATTTCCTTTCCGGGAAGCCCCGCCCTTGTGGGCGGGGAGCTTCGCCTTCGGATTTTGGAATTTACCCCGCCCCCAGAAAGCCCTGTGATTTATCACGGGGATGAATGCTGTAAATCCGAAGGGTCCCAATGCCCCGCGTTTTAACGCGGGGGCGGGGTTTACGTCTTTCCCTTTCCCTCCAAATACTTCTCAGCGGCAAAGGCAGCTGTTGCCCCTTCTCCAACGGCTGTAGCAATCTGGCGAAGTAACTTTTTCCGGCAATCGCCAGAGGCAAAGACACCTGGAACGGAGGTCTCACATTTCTCATCTGTCATGATGTACCCTTCTTCATCCATTTTGACCAATCCCTTTAAAAATTGCGTCCTCGGTGTCAGCCCTACGAAAAGAAAGACTCCTTCAGCAGGGAACTCTTTTAATTCTCCAGTTTTCACGTTTTTTATCAGGACCGATTGAACGACCTGATCACCCTTGATCTCCTGTATCACAGAATTCCAGAGGAACTTGATCTTCGGGTTGGCAAAAGCTCTTTCCTGATAGATCTTCGTTGCGCGGAGCGCATCCCTTCGGTGAACGATGGTCAACCCTTTCACAAACTTGGTAAGGAAGATCGCCTCAGTGAGGGCAGAGTCGCCTCCTCCTACCACAAAAATTTCGCTCTCTTTGAAGAAAGCTCCATCGCAGGTGGCGCAATAGGAAACCCCTTTACCTGTAAACTCATTTTCTCCAGGTACGCCCAATTTCCGATATTCCGTTCCGGTGCAGATGATGAGCGCTTCACAGAGGTAGCTTGACTCACTGGTTCGCACTTGCTTCAAATCCCCTTCCAATGTCACCTCGATCACCTCATCACTCAGCGTTTCCAAACCAAACCGCCTCGCCTGCTCTTCCATCAAACGGCTTAACTCATCGCCAGTAACCCCTTGTGGAAATCCAGGGTAGTTTTCGATCATTTCGGTTGTTGTCATCTGTCCTCCAAAAAGAGCGTTTTGGATCAAGAGCGTACACAGTCTTGCTCTGGAGGTGTAAAGCCCTCCAGTCAAACCGGCGGGCCCTCCACCAATAATGATGACGTCATAAATCTTCTTCTCATCTTTGTCCATTGATTCCTCCTCGCAAGCTATACCCTTTTTGTATATGACAAATATGCATTTCTTGTCAACGCAAAAGACCGGTTCAATTTGAGAAAGATAGATGAAAAACTTATAATTTCTGTAAACCCCCTTAGAAATGGTGGGGGTTTAAAGCCAACCCTTACAAAGGAAACAGCATTCCTTTTTGGCATTCCCATCCCAAAGGGGGCTTTCTAACGGGGCAAAGGAGGAGACTATGGAGAGGACGTTGTCGATTGTGAAACCGGACGGGGTAAAGAAGAATCTGATCGGTGAAGTGATTAAATGCTTTGAAAGTAACGGCCTAAAGCTCGTCGCTCTGAAGATGATCTCGATGGACAAAAAAGAGGCAGAGGGGTTTTATGCGGTCCATCGAGGGAAACCTTTCTTTGAAAGCCTCACCAGCTTCATGTCCTCTGGGCCTTCTGTAGTGATGGTTCTTGAAGGAAAAGGCGCCATCTCGAAAACACGGGAGCTCATGGGTGCCACAGATCCCAAACAGGCCGAAGAAGGAACATTGAGACGGCAATTTGCAAAGGATATTGAAAGGAATATTGTCCATGGTTCCGATGGGCCTGAAACGGCCGCCTTTGAGATTGCATACTTCTTTAATGCATTGGAGATGTTTGAATATTGAACCCTTCATCACAAAAAGTCGACCTTAAAAATCTAAGCCCTTCTGAGCTCGGAGATTTGATCCGTTCATTTGGAAAGGAACGATATCGAAGCGCTCAGATTCTGAGGTGGCTGTACCAGAGGGGTGTCCATTCCATAGACGAGATGACCAATCTCTCCAAAGGATTCCGCCAGGAACTAAGTGCGGCAAGCTTTATCTCAACCTTTCGTCCCCCGCATGTGGAAGAAGCCAAGGATCGAACAGGAAAATTTCTTTTTCAACTGGAGGACGGAAATCGAATCGAAAGCGTCCTGATCCCTGACAAGAAACGCCTGACCCTCTGTCTCTCGACACAGGTGGGATGCGCCTTGGGATGTCGATTCTGTCTCACTGGAAAAATGGGGTTGAAAAGGAATCTGACATCCTCAGAGATTCTCAATCAAGTCTTAGCAGCCAAAGAGACACTGGGAGATGAAAGATCCATTACCAATATTGTCCTGATGGGAATGGGAGAACCACTGGCCAATTATCAAAATACATTGAAGGCCATTCAATTGATGACAACCCCTGATGCCTTTAAATTCTCTTCAAGAAGGGTTACCCTCTCCACAGTCGGCCTCCTTCCCGAGTTGGAGCAACTGTCAAAAGAGAAGGTTTCTTTTCGTTTGGCCATCTCTCTTAATGCCGCGGATGAAGAGACCCGGAGTTATCTGATGCCGATCAATCGGCGTTACCCTCTGAAAAAGCTTTTGGAAGTTTGCCGAAACTTCCCTCTTCGACCGAGAGCCCGCATCACCTTTGAATACGTCATGGTTGAAGACATCAATGACTCTCTTCAGGATGCAAAGAAATTGTTGAAGATCCTGAGAGGCATCCCCTCGAAAATCAATCTCATCCCCCTGAACGAGGCTCCAGGAATTCCTTTCAAAAGGCCTTCGGATGAGAAGGTAAGACAGTTTCAACAAATCCTGATGGAGGGTGGTTTGACCGCAATCGTCCGAGCGAGCAAGGGCGCAGAGATCTCAGCAGCCTGTGGCCAATTGCAAGGTAGACCATTGTCATCGAGTTTGACAGGATAGATCAAATAAATTACCATAAGTTGCAACATACGAAGGAGGTTTGGAATGGCTGAAAAGATGGTGGGGGTGATCGGTGGATCGGGTCTCTATGAAATGGAAGGTCTTGAAGATGTTCAACCCATTTCTCTAAAAACCCCTTTTGGTGACCCTTCGGACTCCTTTGTCGTTGGCCGTCTCGAGGGGGTGAGGATCGCTTTTCTACCACGTCATGGAAGGGGCCACCGCATCTCTCCCTCTTCTCTTAACTTCAGGGCAAATATCTATGCGATGAAATTGTTGGGAGTTCAATGGATCATCGGTGTCAGCGCAGTGGGGTCCATGAAGGAATCGATCCACCCTGGAGATATGGTGGTCCCGAACCAATTTATCGATCGAACGGTTGGACGTCCAAGCACCTTTTTCAGCAACGGGATCGTAGGTCATGTTAGTTTTGCTGACCCGGTTTGCCCTGTTCTCAGTCAAATCCTTCTTCAAGCAGGTAAAGAGGTCGGAGCCAACGTTCAAAAGGACGGGATCTACCTCTGCATTGAAGGCCCTCAATTTTCAACAAGAGCTGAATCAAGGCTCTACCGGACATGGGGTGTAGATATCATTGGAATGACAAACATCCCCGAGGCAAAACTTGCTCGGGAGGCCGAAATCTGTTACGCCACCATTGCCTTTGCCACGGATTACGACTGCTGGCACGAGACAGAAGAAGATGTCTCGATTGGTGAAGTCCTGAGAATTCTTGCTCAGAGCACGAAGATAGCAAAAAGCGCTATCCGAAATGCAGTGAAACGTCTTCCAGAGAAGAGGGACTGCATTTGCGCAACTGCTCTCAAATATGCCCTCATCACAGGCAAGAAGTTTATCCCGGAGCAGACAAGGAAGGACTTAGAGCCAATCATCGGGAAGTATCTATAAGGAACCAGACCCCCCTCACCCCATCCCTCTCCCCCTGCCTACCGGCAGGCAGGCGATGGGGAGAGGGGGAGGCTGAGCGGGCGATGAAGTTTATTGCCGATCGCATGTTAGGGAAGCTAGCAAAAGGCTTGAGAATGCTTGGTTACGATACGATTTATTCCCGAGGGGAAGATCCTCACCAAATCATTCAATTGGCTCGCCAGGAAGGCCGCGTGATCCTGACTCGCAATACCAAGCTCATCCCTAAGAGGTCAGAAGATCACGTCATCAGGGTCACGGAGGACAATCCTTTTCTTCAATTAAAGGAACTTATTCAAAAACGACACATCTCATTGAATGAGGAGAACCTCTTTTCGAGATGCCTTGTCTGTAACGTTCTGATCGATGAGATTTCGGTGGAGGAAGCAGAAGGAAAGGTCCCAGATTTTATCTTTTATCAACAGAAAGCATTCTTCCAATGTCCCCGGTGTGGGAGAATTTATTGGCAAGGCACACACCAAGGGAACATGCAAAAAAAGGTGGAGGAACTGCGAATAAGCACCAAATCACAATATTAAGAAGTTATTAGGTCACTAAGTCATTAGTCATTCAATGATCTAATTACCTATTGACTTAATGACCCAATGACTGAAAAATGTTTGGAATTTAAATAGAAGATGCGCATCATCAGAGGAACATCGAAAGGGAGGCGGTTGGCCACCCTGAAGGGACGGGCAATTCGTCCCACATCAGACCGCGTGAAGGAATCGATCTTTAATATCCTCGGAGAAGAGGTCGAAGGAAAGGCTGTTCTGGACCTCTTCGCTGGCACAGGCAATTTGGGAATCGAAGCCCTAAGCCGCGGAGCGAAGAAAGCCATCTTCGTTGAGAAAGGAAGGGAGGCCTTAAGACTCATTCAAAGAAATCTCACCCTATGCGAGATGAAAGAAAGGTCTGAGATCCTTGCAAAGGACGTACACCGGGCGATCGGAATTCTTGGGAAGAGAGGCGAGACCTTCGACCTTATTTTGATGGATCCCCCTTATGAGAAAGGACTGATTCAAAAAACGTTGGTGAAACTGTGTTCGCACAGAATTTATCACGAAGGCTCGATTTTGGTCATCGAGCATGATCGGAGAGAGCCCCTTTCTGAAACGGTTGAAGGATGGAATCTCTTTCGACAGCGTGGGATTGGAGACACCATAATTTCTTTTTTGATTCCCCGGCCTCCCCCTCCCGCCTTGACAGGGGAGGGGTTGGGTGGAGGTGAACAAGATTGATTACTCCCCACCTTCATCCTCCGCCACAAGAGACTGTGTCACAATGTCATTCTGAGGCGTCAGCCGAAGAATCTCTTGTTTTCAACCTGGCGTAATTATTAGATTCTTCGCTTCGCTCAGAATGACAATCATGGTTTCCCATCCATTGCGACACAGCCTCCAAGGGGGAGGAGATTTATTTTGTTTGGCTATTGGAATTTGGTGCTTATTATTTAAGGGAGCGAACATATGCCTCAAAAGACGAAAGGAGTGGTGAAGGATATGGGAAAAGTTGCCATCTATCCGGGTTCCTTTGACCCCATCACCTACGGTCACATCGATATTATTGAACGGGCTCTGGAGATATTCGACAACGTGATCGTGGCCATCGCCAACAATGCAGAAAAGCGTTCCCTTTTCACCATTGAGGAACGACTTGACATGGTAATAACCATCTTTAAAGACATGCCCAATGTCATCGTCGACAGTTTTAAGGGACTCCTGGTCGACTATGTGGCAAAGACCAATGCCAAGGTGCTTCTGAGGGGCCTTCGTGCAACTTCCGACTTCGAGTACGAATTCCATATGGCCTCTATGAACCGAAGCCTTAACCCTCATTTGGACACTCTTTTCATGATGACCAGTAAGGACTATTTCTTCGTCTCCTCAAGAACGATCAAGGAAGTGGCCGGCCTGGGCGGGGCGGTGGAGGGATTAGTTCCGGATCTGGTTGCCAGGCGTTTAAAAGAGAAGTTCAAGCTTCCAGTGACGAAAAAGAAACAGATCGGTTGGGACGATTAGAGAAAGCCTGATGGGGAGATAGGATGATCAGGAGATGAGGAGATCGGAGTTGGATATTCGGATTCAGACGTTCCCTTGGATGGCTGAATGAAAAGACTGATCCTGTGTGATTTCGATGGTACCATCAGTCTCTGGGACATGGGCTACGCCCTTGTGACCCAGTTCGCTTCAGACGATTGGAAGACAATCGATCGCGATTTTCGTGAAGGAAAGATTGGATCGAAAGAGGCCTACTTTCGGATCGCAAAGATCCTCAGGGGAGATCAAAAGGCCATCCTCGGTTTTATTCAAAAATATTCGGACATCGACGCCCATTTCACTCCGTTCTACCAATATTGTCGAGAAAAGGGTATCGATGTCAAAATCGCCAGTGATGGCCTCGATCTCTACATTAAGAAGGTTTTAGAAATTAATCATCTCTTGGAAATCCCCTTTTATGCTAACCACACTCATTTTCAAAAAGGGAATGGAATAGACATCTCTTTTCCCTATGCTAACGAGGAATGTGGTCTCTGTGGAACATGCAAGAAGATGCTTGTCCAAACGCACCAGAAGACCTACGAGTCCATTATCTTCATCGGCAATGGCGTCTCCGACAGGTGCGCAGCCCGTGAAGCCGATTTCGTTTTCGCGAAGGACTCTCTCTACAGCTTTTGCATCGATCAGGATATCACTTGCCATTTCTTTGAGGACTTTGGCGAAATTCTCAGTGATTTAAAGAAACCGGATTTCACTCTTTCTTCCCCTCGTCCTCCTGTTTTTTAAGAAAGGCCTGG
>Ga0315314_1002663_pt1 | contig 14592 bp, 8 predicted proteins | sample TDP9_MG_FD_203631 | JGI IMG/M metagenome (GOLD analysis project Ga0315314, IMG submission 203631) | Freshwater sediment microbial communities from Lake Towuti, South Sulawesi, Indonesia - TDP9 | ecosystem: Environmental > Aquatic > Freshwater > Lake > Sediment | place: Indonesia: South Sulawesi...
AAAGGAGAGAAAGAGCGAGAAGCGCCAATGGCTGACCTCATTTTAATCAATGGCGAAATTTATACTGTCAATCCCGCGCAACCCTGGGCAGAGGCTGTAGCCGTCAAATGCGATAAGATTATCGCTGTCGGGTCGAATAAAGAAATACTAAAGCACGCCTCTCCTGCCGCGGTCAAAATTCACATCAATGATGTCCAGCCCGATGATATTTCCAGGCAGGATACCAATCTCAATTCCACCTCTTCTTTTGCCCCTGATTCCACGCCCTCTCCCTCTGCCCGCACTCGAATCATCGACCTTGCTGGAAGTTTTGTCCTCCCTGGATTCATAGACAGCCACGTTCATTTCCTCAATGGCGGCTTTGCGCTCCTTTCGATCAAGCTCCGGGACGCAGCCTCTAAAGAGGAATTCATCTCCCGCATTGCTTCTTACGCTAAGACACTTTCCAAGGGCGAATGGATTCTGAATGGCGATTGGGACCATGAGCAATTCACTCCTCCCGAGCTCCCGCGCAAAGAATGGATTGATGCTGTCACTCCGGACAATCCAGTTTGCATTAACCGCCTTGATGGTCACATGATTCTTGCCAACTCGCTCGCCCTCCGCCTCGCTGGCATCACTGCTCGCACACCATCCCCGCCCGGAGGCGAAATCCTTAAAGACCCGGCCAAAGACGAGCCAACAGGAATTTTAAAAGATGGCGCTATGGACCTCGTCTACCGCCACATCCCGCCACCATCATTCCAGCAAAAACTCCGCGCTGCTGAAGTCGCTTTAAAGCATGCTGCTGAGAATGGCGTTACTTCCATCCACGACATGGCTGATGCCGAGAGTTTCGAAGTTTATCAGGAACTTCTCCGACAGAAAAAACTCACAGCCCGCATCACTGTCTATATTCCCATCACTGAGGTCGAAACACTTGCCCGGCTCAAAATCAAATCTCCTTTCGGGAATGATATGCTCAAGATTGGCGGATTAAAGGGGTTTGTCGACGGGTCGCTCGGCTCATCAACTGCGCTCTTTTTTGACTCCTACACTGACGACCAAAAAAAGCGCGGCCTCCTCCACCCTCAAATGTTCCCTGAAGAAATCATGGAGAAGCGAATTCTTGAAGCTGATAAAGCCGGCCTTCAAGTGGCTATCCACGCCATCGGCGATAAAGCAAATGCGATGATTCTCGATATTTTTGAGAGAGTGATGAAGCAGAACGGGCCAAGAGACAGGCGATGGCGAATTGAACATGCTCAGCATCTGCGGCCTGAGGATATTGCCCGCTTCGGAATGCTTGGAGTCATTGCTTCTGTCCAGCCTTATCATGCTATTGACGACGGGCGCTGGGCAGAGAAAAAGATTGGAAAAGAGCGGTGCAAGACCACCTATGCCTTCAGGTCATTGATTGATAAGGGAGCAGTGCTGGCTTTCGGGTCGGATTGGAGTGTGGCTCCGCTTAGCCCGCTTCAAGGAATTTATGCTGCTGTTTCGCGGCAGACATTGGACGGCAAAAATCCAAACGGTTGGTTTCCTGAACAGAAGATTTCTTTGGAAGAAGCCATCAAGGGCTACACGATCAACGCCGCCTCCTCTGACTTCTCCGAACACCTAAGAGGCTCAATAGAGCCCGACAAACTTGCAGATTTGATTATTTTCGATAAAAACTTTTTTAAAATCGCATTTAAAGAAATTAAAGAAACAGAATCAGAATTCATTATCTTAGGCGGAAAAGTCATATCTAAAAAATAAACCTTCCTTTCTTGTTGTCCTTAAAATAAGATTCTGGTATTATTATTTACCTTTTTTAAGGAGGAGAAGATGAATGTTGGAGTTATCAATGAAAGCTGTAAGATAGAAAATCGCGCAGGGCTTACGCCAAGCGGAATCTCATTCCTCCTCGAGAAAGGCCACTCGATTTACGTCCAGGCTGGCGCTGGGCTCAAAGCAGGCTACACCAATGAAGAATACGCCTCCCAGGGCGCGCACATTGTCTTCACTGAAGAAGAAGTTTTTGGCCGCTCTGACATTGTCCTCAACATCTCTCCTCTCAACCAGGATGAATGCAGACTGGTCAAGAGCGATCAGGTCCTGTTTGGCTTCCATCACCTGGCAGTGTCCAAAAAGCCTCTCGTTGAAGAACTCCTCAAGAAAAATATCATCATGATTGGCTATGAAATTATCGAGGAAGAACATGAAGTCCTTCCTTTCATCGAAGGCCTGAGCGAAGTTGCTGGCCAGATGTGCCTGGCCATCGCCGGCCATTACCTTCAAACAAACCAGGGAGGATGCGGAAAGATTATCGGAGGCGTGGTCAGCGTCCCGCCAGCGACAGTGGTCATCATCGGAAGCGGAGTGCTCGCCCGGAGCGCAGCCCGGGCTATGCTCGGAGCTGGCGCCCACACCATCGTCCTCGGCCACAACATGGACCGCCTGCGCCGGCTCGAGGAGATGACCAACGGCCGCGTTCAAACACTCATCGCCAGCAAGTACAACCTTGGCCGTATGACCAGAGTCGCAGACATACTCATCGGCGCTGTCCTTCGCCCAGGCGAGAGGGCGCCTGTCATGATTAGCCGCGAGATGGTCAAGACTATGAGAAAGGGCTCGGTCATCATTGATTTGGCCATCGACCAGGGAGGATGTATTGAGACCAGCCGGCCGACAACACTCGAACATCCCACCTTTGTGGATGAAGGAATCATTCACTACTGTGTGCCTAATTTCACCTCTGCGGTCAGCCGCACCTCGACCAAAGTTCTTTCCAATACAGTTGTTCGCTATCTCCATATTATCGGCGAGCGGGGGATTGAAAATGCTCTGAAATCCTGCCAGGATCTGATGCGGGGCGTCTATATCCACCGCGGGGCTATCACCAAGAAAAGCATCGCTGAGAGATTCGGGCTCCCCTACAAGGAATTCTCAATTTCCTGAAAGAGCGCAAGTTCATCATGCAGTTACCCCGCCAGTGATGATAAGAAAAAATAAAAAATTATCGCTAGAGAGAAAGAGAATTTTTTTAATAAAAAGAAAGAAAATAAAAAAGGTAAATTAATCCGCTGTCAAAAGAACGCTTGAAAGGAGAATAAAAAAAGGAAGCAGAGAGCAATAATTAAATGGAGCAGTGAGAAGAGGAAAATAGAGAAAAAAGCAGAGAACAGAAGATTAGAGTAACAAGGGAGAGAGTGGAAAAGTATAAGAAGGGAGGAGAAGAGAAAAGCGTAAGCTTTATGATTGAAGATATAAGGCAATCAAAATGGAAGATATACTGAAAGAGACGGGTTCGCGGCAGAGAGACCTGATCCACATTCTGCATAAGGTTCAGGAAAAATACGGTTACATCTCGGCTGAGGCCATCACGCGCATAGCTCGCCATATCCGCATTTCAGAAAGCGAAATCTTTGGCGTGCTCACTTTTTACAAAGCTTTCACGCTTCAGCCCCGTGGCAAACACTGCTTCACGATTTGCACAGGAACAGCCTGCCATGTGAGAGGCGCGCCGAGGATTGTCGATGAATTTAAAAGAAAGCTCTCGGTTGAGCCTGGCCAGACAACTGCTGACAGACTATTCACACTGGAGACAGTCAACTGTGTGGGAGCCTGCGCCCTGGGCCCGATTGTTATTGCTGATGGCGCTTATTATGGTCAGATGAAGACAGCAGAAGTTGAGAAGCTTATCGAAAAATACAGACAGGAAGAGCGAATAAAAGCGGATTAAGTCCAAACAATGGATCACTGGACATGGACAGGGCCGAGAACAAGAATATGAATTAGAACATAAACATTCATGAAGGCAAAGAAATGAAAAGGAGCATGGGCAAAGTCAGGAATAAGAAGGTGAGCCTGAGCTTCAACAAGAATAAAATAAGGAAGAGAATAGATTGAAGACCAGGAAATAAAGGAAAAATTTTTAAAATGGAGCGCTTTGACATCGCCAGGCTTGAGCACCTGAGGGCTAAACTCCTCGAGTTACGCCAAGCCCAAAAAACATGTATCACTGTCTGCGGCGGAACAGGCTGTCATGCCTACGGTTGCCTTCGCGTCGCCCAGGCCTTTAAGGATGAAGTCAAAAACCAAGACATCGGGGAATCGGTCGATGTCAGAATCACAGGATGCCATGGATTCTGTGAAAGAGGCCCGATTGTTGTCATCCAGCCTGAAGGGATTTTCTATCAAAGAGTAAAGGTCGAGGATATACGGGAAGTTATCTCAGAGACCATCCGCAATAAAAAAATCATCGAAAGGCTCATCTACGTTGACCCGAAAACCAGCAAAAAAATCATCCTGGAGAAAGACGTGCCTTTTTATAAAAAACAGATGCGCATCATCTTCGGGAATAACGGCTATCTAGACCCAACAGATATCCTCGACTACATCGCCCTGGATGGCTATAAAGCCCTGGCCAAAGTTTTTTTTGATATGAGGGCAGAGGAAGTCATCGCTGAAATAAAAGCCTCTGGCTTGCGCGGGAGGGGAGGAGCTGGCTTTCTGACCGGCCTGAAATGGGAGATCTGTCGGGCTGCAAACTCTGACATTAAATACATTATTTGCAATGCTGATGAGGGTGACCCCGGCGCTTACATGGACCGCAGCCTGCTCGAGGGTAATCCCCACAGCGTGATAGAGGGTATGATCATCGGCGCCTATGCTATCGGCGCCTCTGAAGGATTTATTTATGTCCGGAATGAATATCCGCTCGCTGTCAAGAATGTGACCATTGCTGTTGGCCAGGCACGTCAGTTCGGGCTGCTCGGCAAAGCCATCCTCAACTCAGAGTTTAAGTTCGACATCCATATCTTTAAAGGGGCAGGCGCTTTTGTCTCAGGCGAGGAGACTTCGATGATGGCTTCGATCGAAGGCCGGAAAGCCTTTCCACGGCAGCGGCCTCCTTATCCTGCTCAGGAGGGATTGTGGGGAAAGCCAACCAATATTAATAATGTCGAGACATGGGCGAATGTTCCGCTCATCATCAATAAAGGGGCGGAGTCTTATTCCCAGGTCGGCACCAGCCACAGCAAAGGGACAAAAATATTCTCTCTTGTCGGAAAAATTAACAACACCGGCCTGGTTGAAGTGCCAATGGGCATCCGCCTCCGGGAAATTATATATGATATCGGAGGCGGCATTAAAGATAATAAAAGATTTAAAGCAGTTCAGACCGGAGGTCCTTCTGGCGGATGCATCCCGGCTGAGATGCTGAACATGCCCATTGATTATGAGAGCCTGACCAAGGCCGGCTCGATGATGGGCTCGGGCGGAATGATCGTCATGGATGAAGATACCTGCCTGGTGGATGTGGCCCGATATTTTCTAAATTTTACTCAGGAAGAATCCTGCGGCAAGTGCGTTCCCTGCCGCGTAGGCACAAAGCAGATGGTGGAAATTCTAACCCGCATCACCCAGGGCCGGGGAGAAGAGAATGATCTAACAAAACTGGAAGACCTGGCCCAGACAGTCAAAGTTGGCTCGCTCTGTGGATTGGGCCAGACTGCTCCTAATCCGGTGCTCACCACGCTTCGCTATTTTCGTGATGAATACGAAGCTCATATTAAAGAGAAGAACTGTCCAGCCTGCGTCTGCAAAAATCTCATCGCCTTTGCCATTGACCCGGAGAAGTGCGTGGGATGTCTTCTTTGTTTAAAGAGCTGTCCTGTGCAGGCCATCACCGGTGAGCGAAAAAAAGTTCATGTCGTCAATCAGGAGCTCTGTGTCAAGTGCGGTGCCTGCTATGATGTCTGCCCGCCTAAAGTCCAGGCTGTGCTGAAGCTCACTGGAAAGAAGAGAGAAAAGGTTCTCCAGAGTTTCGAAAAAGCAAAGGAGCAAAAGCGCTGAATAAAAAAATTGAATGATAAAAGCAGAAAGACTAATGAAAGGAAATGACCGAGTAAGGAACATAGAAAGAAGAGAAGTAAAGAAAGAAAAAGAAAGAAAAAGAAAGAATTGATGTCAGTTAAAGACAGAGCAGGAAGCGAAATAAGGAATAAAGGAAAAAGAACAAACAGGAAAATAAAGTAAGTGAAAATGAAAGTTTTGATTGACGGTCAAAAGATTGAGGTTGCAGAAAAAAAGACGATTCTTGATGTGGCCCGGGCTAACGGAATTTATATCCCTAGCCTCTGTGACCATCAGCTCCTTCAGCCGTTCTCTGGATGTCGGCTATGCCTGGTTGAAGTTAAAGGTAGAAAAGGCTATGTGCCTGCTTGCAGCACTTACACTGAAGACAGCCTTGAAGTTTTGACCCAGACGCCTGAAATCCAGAAATTAAGAAGGCAGATTCTGGAGCTCATCCTTTCTGAGCATCCAAGCGCCTGCCTCATCTGCAGCGAGAAAGAAAAATGCGAAGAGCACAAACTGACCATCCGCAAAGTGGGCGAAGTTACTGGCTGTGTGCTCTGTTCAAATAATGGCCGCTGTGCGCTCCAGGCTGTGGTCGAAGCTTTAAAAATAGATAGAGTGAATTACCCGTGGCTTTACCGAAATTTTGAAGTGCGGAGGGATGACCCTTTCTTTGACCGGGATTATAACCTCTGCATTCTCTGCGGCCGCTGCGTCAGGATTTGCCAGGAGGTGAGGGGGGCGTCAGCGCTGGCCTTTGTCTTCAGGGGAACTCAGGCAGTTGTGGGGACTGCGCTCGATAAAAGATTAATCGATTCTGATTGTCAATTCTGCGGTGCCTGCCTTGATGTCTGCCCGACAGGAGCTCTGGTCGAGAGGATAATACGTTATGAAGGGCTTCCAGATAAAAAAGTTGAAACTGTCTGTGCTCTCTGTAGCCTCGGCTGTGAGCTTAATCTGGAGATTAAAAACGGAAAAATTCTGAGCTCTGCGCCCTTGGAATCCGGGGCTGTAAACCGGGGTCAGGCCTGTCTCAAAGGAAGGTTTTTGGTCAGGGATTTGGTGAATAATCAGCGCAGGATTCAAAAGCCAATGATAAGAAAAAACCACGGCCTTGAGGAAGTAGGTTGGGATGAGGTTTTAAGTTTTGTCGCTCAGAAATTATCTAAATATAATGCCAAAGAAATAGGGCTGGCCGCTTCTTCACAGGGAACTTCAGAGGATATTTTCGTTTTCCATAAATTTGCCAAGCAGGGCTTAAAGACTGAGAATTTCTTAAACCCTGCAGACTCTTCGCCACTTTCAAACTACTGGCATTTTGCTCAGGATAAATGTCTTGAACCTCATTTAAATTTCAAGTTAGAGGATATAGCCCAGGCCAAATTGTTAGTTGTTTTCGGCGAAGACATCGCTTTCTCTCATCCTATTATCTGGATTGAAATGCTAAAAGCCATCAAAAAGAAAGCAAAGCTTGTCATCTTAAGCTCCAGAAAATTTTGCATTCTTCGCTGTGCTTATCTCGGGCTTCAGATAAAGCCGGGAAGCGAGCATTATCTTCTTGGCGTTCTTTCTCGCCTGCTTCTTGAGAGTGAAGAAGCTGAGATTCTTTCTAATATTGAAGGCTTTGAGGAATTGAAGCGAGGTCTTCAGGAAATAAATTTTTCTGACCCGAGAGAGGCTTGTGGAGTCTCTGAAGAAGAATTAAAAACGTTCGCCAATCTCCTTCAAAAAAATAAGCCGGCAATTTTTCTCTTTGGACAAGCGCTCAGCCAGGTGCCATGGAAAGAAAGAAACCTCAGCTCACTCTGGAATCTGGCTCTTCTCACTCAGGCCCGGGTTGTTCCTCTGGATTTAGAAGCGAACTCAAGGGCTGCTTTTGAAATCTCCCGCCTGTTTCATAACAGAGCTCAGAGCAATCAGAGCAGCAAGAGTAACAGGCGTGTTGAGGGTCTGATCAATCAGAGCCGCGGTTCGTTGACTGTTAATCATATGCTCCAATCTTTACGAGATGGCTCGCTCAAAGCCCTTTTTCTTGCAGGGCCTTTCCCAAGCCTCGAGACCAAACCTGAGTTTTTGGTCATTCAGGACAGTTATTTTAATAGCCATGTGAAATTTGCAGATGTCGTTTTGCCTTCCACGACATTTGTTGAGACAGAAGGAACTTCTGTAAACATAGAAGGACGTCTCCAGAAATTCGGGAAAGCCGTCGAGCCGCGAGGAGAAGCAAGGCCAGATTGGTGGATTATCTCGCGGCTTGCGCAAAAAATGGGCTTCTCAGGATTTCATTACAAGAGCGCTTCTGAGGTCAGGGAAGAAATGAACAAAACTTTGCCAGCTTTTTCCGGGATTTCCCTCCGAAATTTTGAAAAAGATAGCGCATTCTTTATTCATGAAGATAAGAAGCATGAAGATGGGAAAGAACATAGCCATAAAGAAGATACAAATAAAGCACTCGCGGATAAAAAAGATAAAAACATAAAATTTATTCCGATTTTCCAGAATTACCTGCCCAGCAAGTCTTGCTCAGAGTATCCATTCCTCCTTCAAGTTGAATTTAGCTCAGACTATTATAAGAGCTTTGTCCTGGGCAATGAAATCAAAGGTGTGAGGATCATTCGAAACCCGAGATGGATAAAGATAAATCCTGAAGATGCTCGAGCTCTCGGCCTTGAGGATGGAGAAGAAGTGATGGTTGATTCAGCATTTGGCGAGTTAGAAGGGCAGGTAAAAATAACTGGAACGATGCCCGGAGGAGTTCTTGAAGCCACGTATGTTTTAGGCTTTAGCCCTGAATTTCTTACCTTAGGCATCATTCCCGTGAAATTAAAGAGCAAGAAATGATGAAGCGTTTTCTCCTTCAAGGTCGATTTTGACTAAGGAATAATTATAGAAAAATAATGAGAGGAAAATAATGGCCAAAATATTGGAGCGCCGCAGGCTAGTGCCCAACCTTCACCTGATCGAGGTCCAGGCGCCTGAGGTGGCCAGAAAAGCTCAGCCAGGCCAGTTCGTGATTATCATGCCTGATGAGCGGGGCGAGAGAATTCCGCTCAACATTGCTGACTGGGATGAGCGCCGCGGCTCTGTAACTTCGGTCTTTATTCTGGTCGGGACCTCGACGCATAAGCTCTCGCTTCTTAAAGCAGGGGATGAAGCGCCTGTTTTTGTCGGGCCGCTGGGGAAGCCTTCAGAAATACAAAAATTCGGGACAGTGGTCGTTGCCGGCGGATGTTACGGGATTGGCGCGATTTATCCTATTGCCCGCGCCTTGAAAAAAGCTGGGAATAAAATCATTACTCTTCTTGACGTTAAAGCCAAATACCTGCTCTACTGGGAGGATAAGCTCCGCAGCGTGAGCGATAAATTCTATATCTCAGCCCGGGACCATGCATTTGATTCTAAGGCCTATATTCCCCAAGAGGTCGAGTCAATTATTAAAGAAGAAAAATCCATCGACCGCGTCATCGCTATTGGCTGTACATATCTCATGTACGCCTGTTCTCAGGCAACCAAGCCTCATGGCATTAAGACTGTGGTCAGCCTGAATCCGATCATGGTTGACGGCACAGGCATGTGTGGTGCCTGCCGGGTGACTGTTGATGGCCAGACGAAATTTGGCTGTGTTGATGGCCCTGATTTTGACGGCCATAAGGTTGACTGGGATGAACTTTTCTTGAGACGAAAAGCTTATTTTGACGACGAAATCCAGTCTTTGTGTTATTGGGAAAGGACAAATTTCCCTTAATGGGGACGGTTCCGGGACGGTCCCGGGACGGTCCGAGAACCGTCCCGGTACCGTCCCCCAGGTTGGTCCCCCCCAGGTTGAAAGATGAGCGAAGAAAAAGAAGAAAAAAAAGGACTTTCGCCAGAGCTTAAAGAGAGGCTCAAGGCTGAGTTCGAAAAAGAATGGCGGAAAGAGCTGCGCAAGGCGATCCCTGTCAAAGAGCGCATGAAGATCCCCCGCCAAAAAATGCCTGAGCGGGAGCCTGAAGAGCGGAATAAAGATTTTAATGAAGTAAACAAAGGCTTGACACCTGAGCAAGCCAGGCTAGAAGCTCAGCGCTGCCTTGACTGTGCTAATCCCCAGTGTGTCACGGGCTGCCCTGTGGCTATTGACATACCGACTTTTATCAAGCTCGTCGAAAAAGGCGATTTTATTGCCAGCGTGCGGATAATTAAAGAGACAAACTCGCTTCCTGCTATTTGCGGCCGGGTCTGTCCCCAGGAGACACAGTGCGAGGAAATCTGCACAACGAAGAAGGCCACTGGCGTGCCTGTGGCCATCGGAAACCTCGAACGCTTTGTCTCTGATTACGAGAGAATAAATGGAGAAGTCTCTATCCCAAAAATCCTGCCTTCAACAGGAAGAAAAGTCGCCATTATCGGCGCCGGACCTGCTGGCCTGACTGTGGCTGGAGACCTGGCCAAAAAAGGACATCAAGTTACAATATTTGAGGCTCTTCATATCTCAGGCGGAGTGCTTGTCTACGGAATACCTGAATTCAGACTGCCCAAAGCCACTCTCAGGGCTGAAGTTGAATACTTGAAAAAGCTCGGCGTGGAGATAAGAACAAGTTTTGTTGTTGGAAAGACAGCCACTCTCGATGACCTAAAGAAAGATGGCTATGAGGCTTTTTTTATCGGCACAGGCGCAGGCCTTCCTAATTTTATGAAAATCCCAGGAGAGAATCTTGTCGGAGTTTATTCAGCTAATGAATACCTGACGCGCGTGAACTTAATGTGCGCCTATGACTTTCCTGAGTACGACACCCCTGTTTTTAAGGCCAAGCGAGCTGCAGTCATCGGCGGAGGAAATGTGGCTATGGATTCTGTACGCACGGCCAAGAGGCTTGGTGCTGAAAGGTCAATGATTATCTACCGCCGCTCGCGCACAGAGATGCCGGCCCGAGTCGAAGAAGTCAAGCATGCTGAGGAGGAGGGAATCGAGTTTCATTTCTTAACGACCCCCACGCGATACTTCGGCGATGAACGAGGCCGGGTCAAAGCCATGGAATGCCTGCGCATGGAGCTTGGTGAGCCTGACTCTTCTGGCCGGCGCCGGCCTGTCCCGGTCAAAGGCTCTGAATTTATCTCTGAAGTGGACCTGGTTGTGGTGGCCATCGGCCAGAGTCCAAATCCTCTCATTCCCCAGACAACACCAGGCTTGAAAATAGGAAAATGGGGGAATGTCGATGTGGACTGGAAGACAATGGCCACGAGCATCGAAGGAGTCTATGCTGGAGGTGATATCATCCGCGGAGGCGCCACAGTCATCCTGGCCATGGGCGATGGCCGGATTGCCGCTTCTGAAATTGATAAATATTTAAATACTAGAAAATGAACAATAGTCAGTAAGTAAGATTATTTTTTTGATGATAATATGTAAGGAAGAATATTGAGCGGAGCCAGAAGAAAATGAATATTTTTAGAGGAAATCGAGAGGCCAACAGCTAATAAATAATCGCTATGATAAATAACTTCTAAAAATTCTAAAAAATTGGAAGCTGTTTGTTGCTGATAAATTTGCTAAGATCGGAGGATTAAAATGAGCTGGGTTGATGATTATAAGAAAAAGCTTGTGAGTGATGAAGAAGCAGTTTCTGTTATTAAAAGCGATGACCGAGTTTATATCAGCGGCAATGCCGCCACTCCTTATGTTTTGATGAGAGCCCTGGCCGGGCGCAAGGATGAGCTCCAGAATGTTGAGCTGACCCATGTGCTCCTGCTCGGGGAAGACCCGCTCTCCAAACCTGAGATGGAAGGGCATTTCCGGCACAATTCGCTTTTTGTCGGGCCTGCTGACAGAAAAGCTATTAACGAAGGCCGAGCAGACTATGTGCCGATTTTCCTTCATCAAATTCCTGACCTCTTCTATTCTGGGAAGATGCCTCTGGATGTGGCCATACTTCATCTCTCTCCCCCTGATGAGCACGGATTCATGAGCTTGGGTGTGGAGGTCCTGGGGTCCAAGGCAGCGGCCGAGAGAGCAAAAATCGTTATTGCCCAGGTGAATGATAAGATGCCGCGAGTCCTTGGCGATTCTTTTATCCATGTTTCGCGCCTCTATAAGGTTGTGGAGATTTCTGAGCCTCTGCCGCAGCTCGAGAAGAGTCCGGCTACTGAAGTCGAACAGAAAATCGGAAAGTTTATCGCGGATTTGATTGAAGACGGGAACACTCTCCAGCTCGGAATTGGCGGAATTCCAGATGCTGTGCTCGCTTCTCTCCAAGGCCGGCGAGATTTGGGAATCCATACTGAGATGGTTTCAGATGGAGTCATGGAAGCTATCGAAGCGGGGATTATCACTGGAGCGAGAAAAACATTCCATCCGGGTAAAGTCGTCCTGACTTTTATTCTGGGCACTTCCAAGCTCTACGACTTTGTGGACAATAATCCGATTTTTGAGGCTCATCCCACAGATTACACAAATCATCCCTTTAACGTCGCAAGAAATGACAACATGATTGCCATTAACTCGGCCATCGAAGTGGATATCACAGGACAGATTTGCTCTGACTCTATCGGCACTTATATTTACAGCGGATTCGGCGGCCAGGTGGATTTCATCCGCGGCGCAGCCCATTCCAAGGGCGGAAAGCCGATTATTGCCATGCCTTCAACAGCCAAGGAAGGGGAGATGTCAAGAATTGTGCCTTTTTTGAAAAAAGGCGCAGGAGTTGTGACCACACGTGGTGATGTCCACTATGTGGTGACAGAGTATGGAGTTGCCTATCTCCACGGCAAGAATTTGCAGGAGCGGACAAAGGCGCTCATTAACATTGCCCATCCCAAGTTCAGGCCTGAGCTCATCAAGGAAGCCAAAGCCCGCAACCTCCTCCGTTAAAATATCATCTCTGCTGCCTTGAGGAAAAATGTGGAAGAATTTATAATTTTTCATTCGAGCAAAAAGCATGCAACAGCCTGAACTCTTCCCTGCAGAAAAGGGCCATATTGGCACAGATGAATCAGGCAAAGGAGATTATTTCGGCCCGCTGGTTGTGGCTGGCGTCTTTCTTCCTGACGAACAGCAGCCTGTTCTTCAAGAACTTGGGGTCAAGGACTGCAAGAAGTTTTCAGACAATCGCGTCCTCAAGATGGCTGAGGTCATAAAAAAAGGCTACAAACACTCAGTAGTTGTTATCGGCCCTGAAAAATATAATCTGCTGTATGAAAGGCTCCGAAACCTCAACCGCTTGCTTGCCTGGGGTCATGCCCGGGTTATAGAAAATATCCTGGGAGAAGTTCATTGTTCCCAGGCTATTACTGACCAATTCGGGGATCGACTTTATGTCATTAATGCCTTAATGAAAAAAGGAAAAAATATCGAACTCATCCAGAGGCCAAAAGCAGAGCAAGACCTGGCTGTGGCTGCAGCTTCGATTTTGGCCAGGGCTGAGTTTCTCCGACGCCTGTATTTTCTCTCCAGGGAATTTGGAGTGGACTTTCCCAAAGGCTCGTCTCCCCTGGCTGAGGAAACCGGCCTGAAGCTTATCCGTCTTCATGGAGTTGAGATCCTGAATAAAGCAGCCAAAAAGCATTTTAAGCTCACAGGCCGAATTTTAAATATTTTAGAAGAAAAGCAAGCGAGCAAGATAGATACTGAGAGTAATTCCTAGAATTAATATCTAGGAATGATAAAGAGGCATATAATTCTTTTTCATATAATTTTCCGCTTATATTGGCCGATGAAGAGAAACAGGATTAATAAAAAAATGGGTTTATATATGGAATAAGAATCATGTTCTCGATAAAATAGAATCCTGGCTAAAATAAGAAAATATGGTTGCTGTCCCTGATTAAAGGAATGAGATGGTGGTCATTCTCAAAATATCGCTGATTATTTTCTTGCTTCTTTTTCTGATTAAGAAAAAGTGGGACTTGGGGCTTGTTCTTTTTTTGGATACCTGCCTGACAGCTCTGCTCTTTTGGCTTCCTTTAAAAATTTTCGCCAAAAATATTTTAAGCGCAGTAATTTCAGGAGAAACACTCAGTCTGGCTGGAATTATTGTCCTCGTTCTTTATCTTGGGCATTTTCTCCAGGAAAGCGGCAATTTCCGGATGATGGTCGAGGCGCTCAAAAACATCGTCCGCGACCCTCGCTTGATTCTGGCCATTCCTTCAGCTTTTATCGGCTTACTGCCGATGATGGCTGGGGCCATGATGGGAGCTCCGATTGTGGAAGAGGCAGGAAAGCGCTGGAATCTGACACCAGCCTGGAAGACTTTTTTTAACTACTGGTTCCGCCACATCTGGGAATACAGCTGGCCTTTATATGTCAACTTAATCCTGGCTGCTGCCATTCTTCAAATTCCGATCAAAAGAATCTGCATCTATCAGTTTCCTTTCACTGTGCTTGCTGCTTCAGCCGGCCTGGTCATTCTCTTCAAGCACGTTTCCTATCTGCCCAGGGAGAACAGCAACAAAGGAAGCTTGAAGGACCTCTTTAAAGTCTTTTTCAGCATCTGGCCGATATTTCTGACGATTATTTTAATTTTTATTTTCAGGCTCAACATGCTCCTCTCGCTCGGGATTTCAAGTTTCATGACCCAGGTTTTCTCCAGAATGAAAATCAGGAAGAGGGTTGATATTGTCCTCAAGAGTGTTTCCTTAAGAATAGTCCTGCTTATTGCCTCGCTCATGGTCTTTAAAAGGATACTCGAAGTCTCAGGAGCGCTGGATTCTGTTGTCCGGGTTTTTCCTCCTCATGGCCTCTCAGCCTATTTTCTCCTTTTTGCTGCTCCTTTTTTTGTTGGGCTTTTAACTGGAGTG
>Ga0315314_1002664_pt1 | contig 14591 bp, 12 predicted proteins | sample TDP9_MG_FD_203631 | JGI IMG/M metagenome (GOLD analysis project Ga0315314, IMG submission 203631) | Freshwater sediment microbial communities from Lake Towuti, South Sulawesi, Indonesia - TDP9 | ecosystem: Environmental > Aquatic > Freshwater > Lake > Sediment | place: Indonesia: South Sulawesi...
TGGTATTTTGGGGTGCCTAGTGGTTGTGGGGGGGGGAGTTAGCTTTTAGGGATTTGTAACGCCAGTCTAGGTTTTGGATTTAAAGGTTTAGCACGTGCAAAAGCCCTGCACATTATAGGTACATAAGTATATCAAATAGGTAGAAAACAACAGTGGCATAATTTCATAGATAGATAGGGATAATGTAAGGCTGCTCGAGCATTATTGTGTCTCCAAACTTTCCATGTAGTTTCTGATTTCCTTTGGCATCTTTCTGAGGATTTCTAAAAATCTCCGTTTGCCTAATTCCTTATACATTTTTGCTATATGTCCCAAGGCGATATTCTCATCTAGCGACGAACCAATTTGATGGAGACGATAAGCAGCTGAAAGATAATACTTTAATGCGGTTCCGAAGTCTCTTCTTTTTTGATATACCCTCCCTAATTGGGCAAGATTTATGGTGATGTTATACTCATAGCCAATCAATTCATTAATCTTCAAGCTTCGCTTCAGGTATTCCTCCGCCTTATCTAAATGACCATGAAGTTGTTCAACTATTCCCAAGTGGTGCAAGATTCGGGCTTCGAATTCCTTTGTGCCGAGATCTTTAGTAATTTTTAGACTTTCTTCATAGTATCCCTTAGCCTTATCCAGGTTGTCCTCCATCTGCTCAACCAATCCAAGTCCGAATAAACCCTCAGCAATCATCTTCGTATAGCCGATGCCCCTCGCGATCTTCAGAGTTCGTTCATAGTATCCCCTAGCTTCATCCCAATTTTTTTGTCTATGTGCAACGTTTCCCAATCCTTGCAATATGTCGACAATGGTTTGCTTTTGGCCTATATCCTCAGCGATTTTCAAACTGCGTTCGTAGTATTCTCTAGCTTTGTTTAAATCACCGATTGCAAAATGGGTTGTCCCAACCGATTCAAGAACAGAGACTAAAATCGTTTTATCTCCTTTTTCTTCAGCAACTCTTAGCCTGAGAGACACCACTTCTGCCTTCGACCGCCATAGACCACACCTAAGAAGAAGCTCACTCAAAATTGAAGAAAGGCTAAAGAATTCGTCCAAGCGTTCTTTCTCGAGAAACCATTGTTGAGCACCGAAAAAGTTTTGGAGTTCCAGCTGAGTCATAGCCATAACATTCCTTGAATCTTCAGTTTCTAAAGCTTCATAGCCCCAAGTGGCAAAACCGAGGAAAGTAACTGCAAATTTTTCTTCATATTTCTCCCGTTCTCTGTAAGTCTTCTCTAACCTTTCTAAAGCAAAACGACGTACCGTATGATGCAATCGGTATCTGCTCCTTTCAAAAAAGACGAGGCCTCTCCTCTGGAGGCTCTGAAGAATATCCACGACATCAGAGATTTCTATGACTTTTGATATATGTTCATGAAAGGCGTCTCCTGGAAAAACGGACATCCTAGCCAAAACCAATTTCTCTTGAGGTTTAAGGGGATCATAGGAAACCCTTAGTGCTGCCTCCACTTTTCGGTGCCGCAACGGAAGGTCCGATCTCTCTGCAGCAACTGCGCTGAGATTCTTCCTTACTTTATCAAGGATGTCTTTCATCGGTACGGAGGCGGCCTGGGGAGCGATTAGCTCGATAGCAAGCGGCATGTAACCCAGTTCTCCGCATATTTCAGATATGTAGTCCTTACCAACTCCATCCCATCCCACTTTCTCAGCGCGACGCCAGAAAAACTCGAAAGCATCCTCTGCTTTCATTTCCCAGACCGGAACAGTTCTTCCCATCTCCACACCCTCAGTGGAGGTTAGGAGTGCTGTTGTGATCTTGGGAAGGTTAGCGAGGAACCTTGTTAACTCCGAGTCATCCATCACGTTTTGGTAACTATCCAGAATAATGAGGGTTGGCTCCGAGCCTAAGCGATTCATGATGGCTTCTTCGGAAACCTCTGTGATGTGAAGACCGAGTCTAACTCTTTCGAGGGCTGTGGCATAGCTTCCCCCCGCTTGGAAGTCGAGCCAAATGATCCCTCCATGGTAGCTTCCTCTGAGCCTGTGCCAGTGACAAAGTTCTCTTGCCAAGAAGCTCTTACCCATCCCACTCAATCCATGAAGAACAACAACTCTGTCTTGTCGCAATGCCCTATTAGTCTCCACCAGAAGATCCTTGCGTCCAACGAAAAGCTCTGGCTTCTCAGGAAGGAGATAGGCGGACGAAGGAGAAGGCCATACCTTTAAGAAGCTTTCGCCTTTGGAGATACCTTTCAGAAGATGTCCACTTTTATCTTGGAGGTAGAAGACTGGAATCCCCCATTGAGAAGGGGCACGTGATCTTTCAGCGAAGAACCTTGAAGCCCTAAGACGTTTAACAAGATCATCAAAGGGCTCCTTCAAAAATCCAGCGTATAAATCTCCAACCATTTGATAAGCAGCTTCAATCAATATAGGCAATTGCATACCAACAACCGAAGGGACGCCAGCTTGGACAAGAGCCGTCGCCGTTCCTGAAACCAAATCTTTTCCGGGCACAGCGCCAGAATAGCATGCAGTTAAGATTGTTAACCTTAATTTTCCATTTTTGAAAAGGACGTGAAACTTTTCAGCTTCAACTCTACTCTCGCTTCCATCTTCATTTTCTAAGAGAAGGACACCCACATTACCGTGACCAATAAAGTGAATCACGTCCGGAGTTTCTTCAAGAAGTTTTCTAGCCAATGAGTCAGGTGTGGAAGGAAGACTCAAAAACTCTAGTTGAAGAAGCCCTTCATCTACAAGTTTCTCAGCCTCTTTTACTATTACATCATGAAAACGACGTGCGTCAAACGAAACCTGAGTTAGAGGCTCTGAAATCACTACTAACACCTTTAACGGACGCCCTTGAAGAGGCTCCAATTCCATGCCCTCTCCAATCCTCCTCACGAAAGGCATTTCAAGCGATATTGGTCTACTAGATTGGGGATGCTTAACGAACTCCCAAGGAAGCCCCAACAAGTCTTCCACACCCTCTCGAAACTCAAAAACAATCCTTGATGGAGGATTAATTCCTCGGAAAAGATCCTCAAGCGAAGGACTACCACCAAACAAAGCCTCCCCTAACGTATCACCAAAACTCTCAAGCTCGGAAAAATCCAGCACTGTGATTTCCTTTAGCTTATCAGGGACTAAAAATGTGCCCACTCTAGTAGAGTTGAAGAAAACTTCGTAACCATCCTCACTACCGGTTCTAAAAGAAATAACAGCCTCATCTATCATTTCTAAATCTCCGACGACTATGCCAAAATTATAACAAAAACAACTTAAAAGGTATTTTGGGCTTTCAGTTTTCTTACTTAGTAGCTGTGGTGAAGTATGGTTTGATTTCTTTTTGTCTTGTGGCTTTGGTTGCAAGTCTAGTAGCTGGTTGGTTGTGGTTGTATGCCGAAGAGTCTCATGAAGTCGGCTTGTGAAATGACCTTGACGTGTTCTTTTGCCTTTGATGTCATGAAGTGTCTGTTGTATGTTACGAAATAGTCAACTTCCGCTATGACGGCTGACACCAAGTGTGGCAAATCCTTGTCTGGAACAACGCCCCTATACCTGGTTATCTGCTGTTTCACCTTGTCTTTTGAGACGATTTCCAAATTCGGCAAACTTATCAGATAGTAGACCTCATTTACGGCTGCTTCTCTGTCATATCTTCGTGAGAAATACTCTCTCAACTCCTCCAACGTCAAGTATGAAACAACTGGAACTATCTTTCCTTCTTCCACCAATTCCAAAATCAAACGAGAATTGGATTCCTGTCTTTCCTTACCAAAAATAAAAACATTCGAGTCCAGATACACCCTTAACTTCTCAGCCTTCAAAGTAGTCTTTTCCTCTGCGCCACAGCTCCTCTCTAATCTCTCTCAACTCTTCAATCACTTTGTCTGGTTCCTCTGGTTCCTTTCCAGAGGATTTTATTGCCTCTTCGACTCGCAGGCGATAATAACGGTATGGCTCAAGCAAAAGCTGCTTAGATTCAATCAGTCTTCTAATGGAGTCTCTGATCGCTTCGCTTCTGCTCTCATAAAGTCCAGCGTTGACTAAGGAATCAATCTCTTCGATGAGTTTTTTGGGCATACGCAAAGGCAAGGTGACGGTCTTCATAAGCTCACCACAGAGAAAGTATACTAACCGCACATATAAACGTATACAATCAACGACACACTATCCTTGAACCGCAGTGAAGAAAGGTTTTGTTCGTTTTTGTCTCGCCGCTTGACTCGTCAACGCTAATGCGCACAGGATATCATCGTAGTTCCCTTCTGAATGACTGAACGTCAGATAGCCCGCCTTTTTGTAGAGTGCGTGTTCATGAGACGCTGTTCTTTCTCGGTTGCTTCACTCTTCCTTTCAATATATTGCTACTCTGTTAACTGGATATATAGTGGACTGTCTAATGTCGTCTAACTGAAGAACAAACTTGGTGACTCTGTTCAATCCCATTCCAAATCCTGAATGTAGTTTGTAAGGATAGTCATAATATGCTTTGATATACCAGTCGAAGCTCTTAGGATCTCCTCCCTTAGCTACTAAATTGATATACATGCTAGACTCGTTCAGACGTTTTAACAAAATGTTTGGATTATGTTCCCTCTCGGCAGCTCCCACACTCTCTCCACCATAAGGAACTATGAAGTCTGCACTGTTCACAACTCTGGGATCATCATCGTTCTCCCTCATATTGAAGTACTTCCGCTCCTTTGGAAAATGAGTAATGAAGTATGGTTGATTGTCATTTATTCTTAGAAGTTCTTGTTCATCAGCAGAGTATATGTCGTTACCCCATTCTAAATCCAATACATTAATAGCCTCTTCATAGGCAAAACGTTTGAAAGGCGTGTTAAGTCTTACCAGATGTTTACTATTAATCGGAAGGGAAAGCACTTCCTTTATCATACTCATGAAGAGTTCTTCTATTACTTCTAGAAGTTTTTCAAAGTTTCCCTCAAACTCAAGTTCTAAGAGAGAGAATTCAACCAGGTGTCTACTATCAACTCTGGACTCTGCTCTAAAGCTAGGACCGAATGTGTACAGTTTCCCGCCTAGAAAAGGTACTAGTGCTTCCAGATATAATTGAGCGGTTTGTGTTAAGAATGCTTGTCTATCGAAGTATTGTAGTTCTAGCAAGGTTTCTATTATTTCGCAGCTACCAGAGGCTGATACAACGTGTGGAACCGATACTTCAAGATATCCATTATCGTCTAGATATTTTCTAGCTCCTCTCAGAAGAGATGCTTCGACGAGTGCAACAGTTTTCAGTGCAACAGAAGGAAATACTTTATATCTATCAGCTGTTTGAGTCAATTCCTCAAACATACGAGCCCTCTGATGATTGACATTTTGCCTTTAAAAATCTTTTGGCTTCACATGCACAAGCAATACAGAACCATTTCCTAAGCATCCGAGGATTATCCTTGTTTCTTGTCAACTGTGGTGAAGTATGGTTTAACTTCCTTTTGTCGTGTGGTTTTTGTTGCGAGTGCCAGTGCGCACAGCAGATCATCGTGGCTCCCTTCTGGGTGACTGAACGTTAAGTAGCCTGCCTTGTTGTAGGCGTACTGTTGTTCATTCAGTTGTTGGCAAAGCCTGCGACTGTAAGGCATTTTGAATTTGCCTTGTTCCATCTTTATCCTCAGATACGTCAGCATTTCTGCCTTGCTTTGTACAGTGAAAGCCTCTCCCTCAGCATTCTTTAGTCCCTGCCCTTTAATCTCTTCCATAACAGCTTCTCCAACCCCGCTCTTATCAACCAGAATCTTCGTAAAACCAAACCTACGCTCAGCACGCACAATCCACCCAATTACATGACTATAAGACGTCTCCAAGGGAAACTCCTTCAAGAAAACCAGTTTAACCAAATCCTCTTTCCTTTTGACAATTGCTACAGCAGAATAGTCCTTCAGCTTCCCAAGATCAACACCCATATAATCCTCTACGAGCTTTCCAACGTTCTCTCCAACAACCATGTCTTCATCCAAAAACTCCAAATCAGCATCAATACAAGAGGAAATCAAATCCTGACTAAAATACGACCTAGGTGCCTCGATAAACTCAGCCTCATACTCCATCAAAAAGGCTTCTTTAGTCATGTACTCTTGCTGCTTTATCAAAAACTCCTCGAGTATAAGTGGGCACTCACTGGACCTAACTTTGTGAACGCTGAAATCAGGGTCCATAAACGCTTTATAGAAATGATTTCTACCCCAAGGCGTGCTAATCAAAATCAAAACTCCATCAGTAGTCGCCAACATTGGGTTCAAGATATTAATTACAATCTCGTCCGGAACGAAGGCCGCCTCATCAACAATAATCATATCAGCGGTATGTCCCCTTAGTTTATGAACTGAACAGGGCAAAGCGATAATTCGACTGCCATTGTCCAACTCGACAACAGTCCTAGTCTTGCGCACCACACTCGCAGGCAACCATTCACTCCCATAAACAAATCCCACAACATAATCAAACATAATCATAGACTGCCGAAGACTAGGCGAAACAATCAACGTAGTCGTCCCAGGATTCACAAAAGCAAAGTGAATAGCCTTCACCGCAATCGTGGAAGTCTTGCCACACTGACGCCCCCAACAACCAGCAATACGCTTAGCATAGTCACAAAGTAGTTTCCTTTGATAACTGAAAGGATGCCAACCCATCAAAACCTCAGCAAAAACCACAGGATCATCACGAAGTCGCTTCAACTTCTCAATGTCAACTTCCATCAGTGGCAACCATCCTCTTACGTTTCTTAGCTCCCTTCAAAACAACATCCCGATACTTTTTCGGAATCTTCTCCAACAACTTCGCCACACTCTTCTTATCCATCCGCCCAACACCAGCCTTCCACATCAACTTATTCAAAGTCCCAATCACGGTCGCCAAAACCCCAGCCCACCTAACCCTCTCATCCTCACCCAACCCCTCATCCCTCAATCTACCCTCAGCAAACTCCACCAAACGCCAAGCCCTAGAAATCAACTCCCCAACATCATCTTGCCTCTCCTCAACCATCACCCTCCCCCCTCTATAGAGAGGTTCTCACACACGCACACACTCAACCCCTCTGAGAAACAAACACACCCAAAATCGTGCCAATTATCGTCGTGATGCAGGAGAAGACTTCGTTGCTGAACCACCGTAAGAAGCAGATGCACAAGGCTTCAAGAACCGTCAGGGTTATCAAGCCGAGAAAGGCGAAGTATAAACCGTAAACGAGTCGTTCGCTTGGTAACAACTCCACTCGTTCCAGTTTCTTGCCTCCTCTTCCACTCTGCGTAAGCACCGTTCTCGTTAACGCCCTTCTGATAAAACTGCGCATCCTATCCAACCCGCCCGCTTCTTAATCTGCCTAAAGGTCTTCAGGTAGAGCTTTTTCAGGCGATGCTTCGCACGTTTTGTTAGAGCCACACGACTATGCACTTTAAGGCGTTGAATCATCCCAACCGGAATCACGTTGTAATGATAGGTTCTCGAGTCCAGAATCTCCTTGGCAACAACCAAGTGCCTTCCTTTGCGCCCCTTAACCCCCAAAAAGAACCCCACAGAAACAACAGGCGTATCAAAAAACTCATGGTTTATGCTATCAGTCGCCTCGCTCGCATCCAACCAATCAACCTGAACCAAGTCGCCGAAACGCAGCGAATCAATCACTTCATCAACATTTGAATTAGCCAATCTCTTTTCACTGGGAGAGGCTAAACTGAAGGCTTTGTTAAAAGGAGAGCGCACACAGTGAAGTTGGCACTGTGGCACTACGGCACTACGGCACTATGGAACAGTGTCACAAAATAAAAGAAAGAATGCAGAGGATTAAAGCAGGTTCTAGTGAGTCCTCGGGTTCAGAACAATCTTTTCCTTCAACTTCTCCGCAACGTAATCGGAGAACTCTTCAAACTGTCGTTCAGTCAACACCAGTTTCGCCTTAGCCAACAATTCTACGCACACGTCTTTGAACACCATGTCCGTGCATCCCACTTTGGCGTCGTCGATCAACTCCTTACAAGTCGCAAGAATGACTCCGTCCACTATCTTTCACCCTCATTTGGCTTAGGGTTCCGATGATTACTTGATTAATGCTTTATGACTTCAGAATCCATACCAGTCCTAAAGATTTAGAGTCCATTCTGGCTTCATTTTGACTTACTTACGTAAGGAAAAAAAGAAAAAGACAAAATTGGGATTTAGCAGGATTTTAAGACATCTATAGCCCTTTGAGCCTCGTTGAACGCACTTTCTTTCCAAGAGCCACAACAAACAAGGTTGCAAGCAATAACACGGCGGTCAATATGAAGTCTGAGAATTCTGGTATCACGCTGACTGTTCCTGGAGTTGCCGTGTGTGAGATGCTGTCCCCATTTGGGTTCAAGAGTTCAGTTGAGGGTTCAAAGTAGGGCGACTCCTCCCAGAACTCGAGAGCAGTACTGCCCATGGCAAGGCACGTGAAATTAAGTGTTGCGATCGTTCCACTCCCATCCACTCCGGAGACCCCTCCCACAAGGGAGCAGGCTAATTCGTTTATTTTGCCGGCACTGTTTATTTCTGAGATTGTAGACGGTGATAGCATCAGACCACTTGTTGAGCCCCCTTCTTTTTTGAGGAACGGTCCTTCTTCGATGCTGTTCAGTTGCAAAACTGTCTTATTCCATCTGAGACGAAACATCCAGAGGTAAAGACTTGCGACGTCATTGACGGTTACGTTGATGATGAAGGAATTGCCAGGCAATCGTTCAAGAGAGGCGGGAGCAATCTCAATCGAGGTCGAACTTGCTTTAGCTACGCCTGATAGACTTGCGATCAACGTTGTTATGACCAACAAAAGCGGCATACACACAAGAGTTTGTCTCAACTTTCTCACCTTTTAGAAGTTATAGATAAGTGGTTGGGAATTGTTTTGCTGAACATTTCAGTGATTATGCTGGTAGTGCAATGACGCTTAATGTTCTTTCAGCTACATTCCCCGCGGATGCGGAAGTCGCAACACGCCATTGTATTTTGACTGTGTAGACGCCAGCGTTGACGTTTGGTAAGTAGAAGACGTAAGAATAAGACCACCACATTGATGTTTGGTCAGTTAAGGGTATACCCGCAGAGCCCGGATAAGCATCTGATGGACCAACTTTAGCTCGCACTCGAATAAAGTTGCCAGTTGTAGCCAGCCAAGCCCTACTGCTGAACATAATTATTACGTGACTTCTACTGGCCAAAGTTATGCTCACTGACATGTCGGGAATGTCAGGCCAATCTATTGATGTTGTTGATTGCGGAGTTGTGCTATAAGAGGAATTGAAGGGAATTGCGCCAGCTGCCAGCTTAGCATTGGTAACTGCGTCATCTGCAATCCTCTCCGTTGTTACAGGTTCTTCTAACGCATTAACCCTTGCTTCTAGATCAAGAATTGAAGCGTTCAAGCTATCCACTTTAGATTGCAGTTGAAGGAGTAAGTCGGTTTTGTTTATTGACGTTCCAAAAGTGCCGTATCTGGCTGCCAAATTGAACAGGTCTTCATAGTTTATTATTCCATCGTCGTTGGTGTCAATCCAAGGATCATACTCACCTGGACTTGGTGTGCTTCTAATCGGTATCGCCGTGAACAGTATAGCTGTTATACAGAAAGTTGCTAGGATAGTAAATATCAAATCCTTTTTCAATATCACCACATTCACCTCATTTCACTTTCTTCACTCTCTACAATGAATGAGGTTTTAACTTTTACTAAAGATTCTAGGGTGCGCTTGCGCAACTGACAGACTGTTCGACTGCAATATTGTGGCTTTGTGCAATTTTGATTTATCTGTCTTCACCGTGTTTACTGGTTTTGCTGAGCCTTCATGAGAAAGCAGTCCAGAGAGCGTCTACGAGAAGTCTTCGAAATCACGAAGATAGCGAAAAAGTTCGACCGCACTTCGAACACATTCAACATCACCATCAGTTACAGAACTGCCACAGGCATCACCCCACGAACTCTAGCGGTTGCGGAAGCCTTCGGCATAGGCGTAGACCAAAAACGCCAACACGTCCTCTACGACAACGTGGAACTCAGAATTGCGCCAGGCGACATCGTGTACATCACAGGCGAGTCAGGAAGCGGAAAAAGCGTATTGTTGAAACGACTGGAAGAACTTTTCTCACCAAACACTATAGACATTAAGGATGTGCGGGTTAACCGTGAAGAACCATTGATTGATACTGTGGGTAATACTCTTCAGGAAGGGTTAGAGCTACTCAGCCGAGTGGGTTTAAACGACGCCTTCCTATTCATCCGCCGATACAACCAACTCAGCGACGGACAGAGATATCGTTATCGTATAGCGAAACTCATCGAAACGAATAGGCAGTACTGGGTGATGGATGAGTTCTGCTCCACACTAGACCGAGATACAGCAAGAATCGTTGCCTTCAACGTGCAAAAACTGGCAAGACGAGAAGGAAAGGCAGTTTTGGCGGCAACCACCCACACCGACCTCTTCAACGACTTAAAGCCTTCAGTGCACATCCACAAGCGCTTTGGCAAAGAGGTAGAAGTCAGATACTATCCCAACAAACTCAATCAAACCTGCTCAATAACCCAAAATATACGGATCGAGGAAGGCGCACTCCGAGATTACAAGAAACTTGCCCAATTCCACTATCGAGAGTCTGGGGGACTGCCTCCGCCTCGACAAGTCTTCACCCTAAAACGAAGAGAAGAAACAATAGGCGTCATAATCTACAGTTACTCACCCATCACGTGCTTCGGAAGAAACAAGGTCTTCCAAAAGCGCCCAACAACGGAACAGCTGAACCAAGAGTTCTCCATAATCTCCAGAGTTGTGTTGCACCCAAAATACCGCACAGTCGGCTTAGGCGCACGACTGGTAAGAGAAACACTACCAAAGGCAGGGACAAAATACGTGGAAGCCATCGCAGTCATGGCCCGCTACAACCCTTTCTTCGAGAAAGCAGGGATGAAGAAAATCGCAGAACAAAAACCAGAGCCTTCCTGCAGAAAAGCGGTCGAAGAACTACGAGAAATAGATTTTAACCCGATTCTTCTAGCGTCTGAAAAACAGAACCTACAACGCCTCAGAGAACTGAGCATGGAAGAAATGAGCCGATGCAAAGGCATCTTGGCAAACGTTCGGCATCCCCGACTGAGGAGAGCTGCTGTTCCGGAAGAACCGTACACGAACGATGACACTTATCGTTCTGCCATAAGAGAGGCGGGAGTTGAAAAAACCGCAAGAATACTCCGAGTTCTCAGCATTTTGATGCAGACAAAGGTGTATCTTCTATGGGAAAGAGCCGCTTAGGTCGTAAACTCTTAGCATGTTAGGTGTAGAGCAGCTACAACTTTTTTTCCAGATTTCACGAGACCGTTATAGGTCTTGCAAGCTTCTTCGGTGGGCTGAATGATCAGCTCGAACCCCTCGCTTTTTATGAATTCCTTAGTCTCTGTGGAGACCTTCATCAATCCCGAGTGCCCAGTGCCTACGATGAGCACTTCTGCTTTCTCTTTCACAACCTCGTCTAAGTCGTTAGTGTGTAGTCGGTGTCCTTCCTTTCTCCACCAGCCGCTCATGACTCTGTTTGGGAAGATTATTAGATCGCTTGTGTACTGTTTTCCGTCTATAACGATTCTTCCAAAATCGTAGGAATCAATCACTTGGATACCCCTCTTATCTGATATGCAGTGCATTTGTCTTGGGTTCCATATAATCCTTTGACTCCGATATTGATTTATTGCTCGAAGAGTTTCACATTTAGGCGTCAATGTTGTCTAAACGGGTTGGGCGGCTTCGACCCTTCGAAGGGGCAGAGTGCAAAGTTTGCTCCTTAAAGAGAAGCGTCTACTGTTGGAGACAATGTCCCTACAATGTTTGGCGCCAGCAACAAATCGAGTAACAGTTAAAGTAGCTTAGTGATGTGCACAAAAACCTAAGAAATTATAGATGACAGTTAAAAGAGACAAAGCTCTCTCAGCGTATCACGTGAAGTAGAGGACTTTTGGTTTTTTGACGTCTTTTTTCAGTAATCTCCGTCAAAAAAGAAAAACTTAAAGACGCCGTGGGCAATGAAATTGTGGTTGTATGCCGAGGTAGCTTAGACTGGGAGAGCACCCGACTCTTATGCGCTAGAAAGAGGGTGAGGCTGAAGACCGGGTTGTCGCCGGTTCAAGTCCGGCCCTCGGCACCACAGACAAACCCGCGACACTTCGCGAGTCATGTAAGCCTATTTCAGGCTTATTTTCTCTTTCTGAAGAGTTTGGTGCCTTCTATTTCGCAGATGTACTCGAATCCAGCTTCGATTAGGTTTTTTGCTTGATCAACTGTGGTGGCCGCTTTGCAGATAAAGTCATCATCTTTGATTTGGATGAGCCGTGTGTAGATCAATGTGTTCTTGATGTTTCTGTGGCCGAGAAGCTGCATCACATGGAGTATGTCTTTGGTTCGGTGATATTCCATGGTGCCTTTCCAGTGTCTTAGTGTGTGGAAGGTGATTCTGCGCGCGCGTATCAGCACGTGCTACAAATATCTCCTGTGGAAGAATTTCTTTATCAGTTCAACTGTTAAGAAATACAAAGCCAGTTCGCCAAAGATTGCGAGAAGTATAGCTAGACTCGGAGGGTAAAACTTGAAAAACGTACTTGTTGGAGAGTAGACAAGGAGTAATGTCAGAAGACTGCATATTATTGACATACCAAGAAGCATTCTGCTTGGTCTGCTCCTAAAGAACCTTTTTTTCGTCCTAATCGAGAATGTCACAAAGATTTCAGATAGAGTTGACTCTATGAACCAGCCAGCCCAAAAAACAGCAACGTTACCACCCATCACTGCAGAGAGAAGAATCATTGTCGTGAAATCGAAGATTGAGCTTATTGCGCCAAAGAATATGGTGAATCTGCTTATCAGTCGTATGTTCCAGTTTTTAGGCTTGGACAGTTCTTCTTGGTCCACCCTGTCTGTTGATATTGAGAGCAGGGGGCCGTCACTGATCAGATTAGTCAATAGGATCTGAAAAGGCAGCATCGGAAGGAAGTTGAATATAATTGAGACTATGGCAAGCGACATCATGTTGCCTAAATTAGCGGAGACAGTGTTAAGGATGTACTTTGTAGTATTCCCAAAGGTGGTTCTGCCCTCAACAATTCCTCCTCTGATGATTTCCAAGCTGCTTTCAGTTAGGACTATGTCTGCTGCTTCCTTGGCAATATCTACAGCTCCATCAACGGATATGCCAACATCGGCAGCCTTCATTGCAGGGGCGTCGTTGACGCCGTCGCCTAGAAACCCTGTAACATGACCGTTCTTGCTAAGGGTTGATACTATTCTGGTTTTCTGTTCTGGTGTTAGTCTCGCAAACACATTCGTTTTCTCAATAACATTTTGAAGAGCCTCATCATCCATCCCGTCCACCTCGCTTCCAGTCAACATCTCCACAGCCATACCCGCTTCTTCAGCGATCGTCTTTGCCACGAGCGGGCTGTCTCCTGTCAGAACCTTGACCTCCACGCCAAGTTCCTTCAATTCATTAATAGACTGTTTAGCAGTGGGTTTCAATGGATCGATGAAGCATAGTAAGCCGACAAAAGTTAAGTCATGTTCATCAGCTATAGAGTAGTCGTCCTTTTCTTCAACTTCTTTCACGCCAAGACCCAAAACTCTTATTCCCTTTATAGAGAAGTCGTCGTAAAGTCTCTGAACTCTATCCTTATCGAGTTCAGTAATCTTGTCGCCTACTTTCATTGTTGAGCATACTTGGAACATGGTCTCTGGTGCGCCTTTGCAAATTAGAAGAAGTTCTCCCTCGTTCCTTGCGACTATGCTCATCCTTCGACGAGAATAGTCGAAGGGAATCAATTCAACTAGTTCATATGTTGATGATAGATTAGGTTGCTTCTTACAGTACTCAAAAATCGCAACATCCATCGGATTTCCTGTTACTGTTTCCTCTTCCTCGACGACGGAAACACATTTACTAACCAGTTTCAACAGTTTGAGATCTTTCTTACCCTCAAGATCAACGTGGTCGGTTAGCGCAATCTTGTTTGCGGTTATTGTTCCCGTCTTATCTGAGCAGATTACATCCATATTCCCTAGATCTTCGATGACGTTCAGTTTCTTCACTATGACTCCGCTTCTACTCATCAGGATCGCGCCTCGGGAGAGGCCGATAGTTATGATTATTGGCAGCGATTCAGGTATGATGCCGACGGCTAAGGCAAGGGAAAATAGGGCAGAGTCAAAGAACGTCTTGCCGGTCAATGCATTCATGATAAATATGAATGTAATTCCGACGAGGATTCCCTTGATCAGAAATTTTGTGAAACTCTTTATACCCTTCTCGTAATTTGTTTCAGGCTCTGTTAGTTTAAGGTAGCCAGCTACCCGCCCAAGAGTGCTCTTCATTCCCGTGGAAACGACGATCCCTTTTCCCTTACCATTAACAACCAGCGTCCCCGGGAAAGCTATATTCTCCATCAGCTGTGGTTCTAGCTTTTCAGCCACGATCGTATCAGATGATTTGAGAACAGGGTAAGATTCACCAGTAACGATCGATTCATCTATTTCAAGTTCATCAACTTCTATAAGACGAAGGTCAGCTGGAATACGGTCACCAGTTTCTACTAGGATTATGTCTCCAGG
>Ga0315314_1002665_pt1 | contig 14588 bp, 12 predicted proteins | sample TDP9_MG_FD_203631 | JGI IMG/M metagenome (GOLD analysis project Ga0315314, IMG submission 203631) | Freshwater sediment microbial communities from Lake Towuti, South Sulawesi, Indonesia - TDP9 | ecosystem: Environmental > Aquatic > Freshwater > Lake > Sediment | place: Indonesia: South Sulawesi...
GGCCTGAATCTGACTTTATCTGCGCCAGCTATCTCGATGGCAAATCTCTTCAGCACGCCAAGCAAGTCTCGTAGATTAAGTTCAGCACTTACAACGATGCCCTCCACCTGGTTGAACTCCGTCAGATGGGTCCTGTCTGTGACCTCCGGCCTGTAACATCTAACTATCGAGAAATACTTCCCCGGTATTTCCAGTCTCGGGCTCACCAATGTTCGGGAGCTGAGGGCTGTTCCGTGGCTTCTCAAGACTAGGCGTGCCGCTTCGTCGAGAGAGAACTTGTAACGCCATCCCTTCGAACCTGTCTTCCAGCCGTTCTCGTGAGCTTCTTTCACATTCTTCAAGAAATGCTCGTAAGCGCCCAAGTTTCCATGAGTTGGCGACTTCACGAAATACATGTCAAATATCTCTCGCGCAGGATGATCTTGAGGCATAAAGAGACTGTCGCAGTTAAAGAACATGAGCTCGACTATCGGACCTGTCATCTCCTTGAAACCGAGTTCGACAAGTCGTCTCTTTAACTCATCGAGAAAACCATTGTAAGGTTGTTTCTTACCCGGCCAAACCTTTGCAACAGGCGCTCTAATATTGTATCTTCTGAATTTGACTTCTCGCCACCGCCCACTGGTTATAAGTTCTGGAGTTAGTTCACTGATCTCTTCACGAGCCTTCACGCCTTTCTCTGCAGTACTCCATCCTTTCCGCGTCAACCAAAGTTCTCTACTTGTTCTCTCCTTGATTTCTATCAAACCTCTAGCCTTGACAATAGGAAGAGAAAGACGCATCGGTCGACTCAATTCATCTGCAGATACTTCGCCCTTCTCGAGAATAATCTTGAGCAGTCTTTCGTCGTCAGTTACGTCTACTTCCTTGACGACCTCCAGGAATAGTCTTCCGTCGGTCTTGTAGATTCTTGCCCAGCCTTTTCTTCTTATCCAGCCTATGACTATAGGCAGCATCTCTCTCTTCAGATCGGCTTTCTCCGCAGCCTCTTCAACTGGAGCCTTCCCTCGAAGAGCTGATACTGCCTCGATTATTTTTCTCTCTGGAAGCCCCTGCTCTGCGTATAGTTTCCCTTCTTCTCTCAGTCTAGCTATACTCGTCTTCTTCTCGCGAAGCGTGACCAGGTTCTTCTCATGAAGTGTTAATGCTGCTCTCATGACTGCAGCGTCCTTCAAACCCGTGCTATTAACGACGGCTTGAAGTTCTCCAGTTCCCCCCATTGCTTTCAACGCAAGCAGGGTTAGGACTTCGTTCTCCCGTAGTTCCACCTACATTTCCACACTCCGAAGACAGCAGTTCGTCTGAGCATTAGCGCCCAAAGCTTATATTTATTTTCAAAAGGGGCTTAATGTATGTTCACAATCTGGCTTCAACAGAGACAGGACATATCGATTGGAGCGATGAACCGATGGAACCTTCAGAGATGGTTGTGACCCCGTGGGAAGTCTCCGGTGAGATAGACTACGATAAACTGATAGAACAGTTCGGTACTGAAAGGATAACGGAGAGTCTACTTAAAAGAATAGAATTGCTTACTGGAGAGCTCCATCCTCAACTGCGAAGAAAAATCTTCTTCTCACACAGAGACTTGGATTGGATTCTAGATCGATACGAGAAAGGTGAGAGATTCATTCTATACACAGGGAGAGGGCCGTCTGGAGATGTACACTTGGGTCACATAGTTCCCTGGATCTTCACAAAGTACCTCCAAGACGCATTCAACGCCAAATTGTATTTTCAACTGACTGACGATGAGAAATTCTTGATCAATCCTGAGATGACATCGAAGAAGGCGCTGAACTTGGCTTACGACAATGCTCTCGACATAATCGCGGTAGGCTTCGATGTGAAGAAGACGAAGTTTATCTCAGATATGAAGTACGCCAAGGTAATGTACAATCTTGCAATAGAAGTAGCGAAACACGTCACTTACTCAACGGCCAGAGCCGTTTTCGGCTTCAAGGATAGCTCCAATATAGGCATAATATTCTTCCCCGCAATTCAAGCCGTTCCATGCTTCCTAGAATCAGTCTTTGAGAACAAGAACATTCCATGCCTAATCCCAGCAGCTATTGATCAAGACCCATACTGGAGAATCTCCCGCGATGCAGCTCCGAAGCTTGGATTCTATAAACCAGCTCAAATACACTCACGCTTTCTTCCAGGACTAGGTAAAGGCGGTAAGATGTCATCATCACTTCCTGAGACATGCATCTTCACGACAGACGAACCCAAACTAGCCAAGAAGAAGATCATGGACGCATTCACAGGAGGAAGAGCAACAGAAGAGGAACAGAGAAAGTTCGGCGGAAACCCCGCTGTCTGCAGCGTCTACCAGTATGAAGCATTTCTCTTTGAACCTGACGATGGAAAACTCAAAGACCTTGAAAGCAGATGCAGGAGAGGAGAGATACTCTGCGGCGAGTGCAAACAGATACTAGCTGAAAGAGTTGAACGGTTTCTGATCCAGCATCAAGAGAGAAGAGAAAGAGCGAAAGACATCGTCAACGATTTCTTTCTTGAGTGAAAGAACCGTCGCCAAAGCTTTTATCCGATGGCTCATCAAACTTCTTACCGTGCGCGGAATATGGAGAAGCCAGTGAGCACAGATTTCAAGATCCCATATCGATCACTTGCATCCTACATTGGAAGGGGAGTACGCGTCTTCGTCAAGAACCACCCATTGATCAGTTACCCTCCTGTCTACGAAGGCCTTTTGTCCGCAGTGTTCGAAGAACCTCCCGCTATGCTACTTGAAGAAGCGAACCTCCTTGTTCTCAGTTACATACCAGTCCGGAACTTCTATAGAGTCGTAGGGAAGACGAAGGTCGGATCGGTCTTCATCAAGATTGAAGACTTGCAGTACTTCGAGATTCTTGAGAGCGGTGTGACTGAGCCCGTTGTAACTCCACCATCTAGTCAAAAAGCTGTGGAGGCGCCGAAAGAGACTAAGTGAACGCAGACCAAGTTGGATGTACTCAAGGAAATAAGAAAGTTTAACTGTAGGGCAACGCATTTTATGGGAGAATCATCATACTTTACCATCAAGACGTATGGTGAAGGTAATGTATAGGAGGATTATCACATATGACATCGGAATCCCAGTACACATCTACTACGAAATATATAATAAAAGCGAAATTCGAAGTCGAGGGTGTTGTTGAAAAACCAGATGTGATTGGAGCAATCTTCGGACAAACTGAAGGACTTTTCGGCCCCGACTTAGATTTGAGGGAGCTTCAGAAGAGCGGGAGAATAGGAAGAATAGAAATAGACCTAGAATCGAAGCATGACAAAACTACAGGAACCATAATAATCCCCTCTAGCCTCGACAAAGTGTCAACCGCTCTTATAGCAGCTGCCATAGAAAGCGTCGACAGGATAGGCCCTTGTGATTCCAAGATACTATTGGAGAAAGTCGAGGATGTTCGCGAAGAGAAACGTAAAGCGATAATGGATAAGGCAAAAGAAATTTTGAGAAAATGGGTTATTGAGGTAACCCCGAGCACAGAGGAGATTCTGAAAGAAGTCTCAGAGGCCATAAGATCAGCTGAAGTAGTGGGCTACGGTCCAGAGGAGCTTCCAGCCGGCCCTGAAATAGAAGGGACAGGGTCGATAATAATCGTGGAGGGTAGAGCAGACGTAATCAACTTGCTGAAATGTGGGATAAAGAATGCAATAGGCCTTGAAGGAACGAAGGTTCCACAATCAATAATTCAACTGTGCAAGAACAAGGAGGTAACTGCGTTTCTCGATGGAGACAGAGGTGGAGATCTAATTCTGAAAGAATTGATGCAGGTTGCTGAGTTAGATTACGTGGCTAGAGCTCCGCAAGGGAAAGAAGTTGAAGACCTAACTCCGAAAGAGTTGCTGAAAGCCCTGAGAGAGAAAGTTCCTCTCGAACGCGTAGGTGTTGAAAGGATGCCTCCGCCAAGGCCCTCTGTTCCAGACGAAGTTGTGGCTGCAGCACGTCAACTCAGGGGAACGCTCGAAGCAGTGATCTTCGATGCATCTGGGAAACCGATAACTAGAATTCCGGTAAGTGAATTGGCTGAGAAGATCTCTCAAATCGAGGGTGCGAACACGCTGCTCTTCGATGGCGTTGTAACACAGAGATTGATAGACCTCGCTGAGAATCGAAACATGAAACTCGTTATAGGTGACAGAGTATCTGAAATAGCCAAGCGCCCGATGAACCTGAAAATAATGACTATGAATGAACTGTTAGGCCAGTAGCACGAATCAGGTAACTGAACTCTACTTCAGGTAATCAGCGAGAGAACCAGGTTTTTCCTTCTCTAGGAGCTGTTCTTCAGGAACACCGAATACTTCCAGTACTCTCAAAGCCGCAGGCATTATCTGATTGGACACGTAGTACTCCAAGTCGAGTTCGTCAGCGGAAACCATCGAGTAGGGCTTTGCCTTCTCAAAGAGCTTTCCAGGTCCTTTTGTGATCACATATCCAACTTTGTCCCCGAGAGTGAGCTCCCAACCTTCCTTCAAAAGCTTCTTAGCAACTTCCACGTGAGGAGCTCTAACTTCATATTCTTCAACGGGTTTCGTCAGCGTCTTCCAGATTATGAAATCTATGAGCTCAAACCTCCCCTCTTTAAGATCCCGCATGTAGCGCTTTACGAACTCAATAGCTCTCTTCGGAGACCTATCCTTCAAAACGAGTTCCAGAATCTTTTCCTGAACATTTTTCGCAACGTTGGCCCAATCTCCTCTTACAACCTCCATCCCCACGATATCGAGTGTACCGTCAGGCAGTAGACCAGCATACCTCTTCTTCGCTTCAGTAAACAGTATTCTCTCGTAAATCTTGTCAGGCCTCATTTCCATATTCAATTCGTCTCTAACCCATTTGAGGAGAAGGCTTGTTCCACCAGGGTCGTACTTTACGAATATTGCGTCGGTATCACTGTAGATTACTTCAAGCCCCATTTTTCCAGCAGTCTCGATGAGCTCTTGAATAGTAACCCTGCCGAATGCAGCTGCTGATTCAGCGACCTCTCTAACGTACCAGCGTGCCCCAACCCAACCCGCGTAACCATAGGTTGCGTTGGTTATCACCTTAACCGCTTTTTCCCTCTCTTTGAGAATCGTATACTCTATCGTCTTCGGATCGAGTTTTCTAAGTTGTTTCCTTATCCGTTCTCTGACATCGATCAGGCTTGATAGAACTGTCTTGTAGAATCCGGGAGGCTCCTTGCGGAACCTATGGTTGACCTCTGGAACAACCGTTATTTCATTCGGAGGTGATTCATCAGGTCTAATGAATGTGTCCGGTGATAGATTGTGCATTATCATGAGATTCGGATACATTGCAGTAAAGTCCAGCACCGCAACCTCGTCGTGAATTCCCGGCTTAGGAGGCAGCACTATCGCCCCTCTATATGGCAAGTAGAACTGTTCCACTCTTCGAGGAATCAGTTCCCCAAGCTTGTAAGCCTGCTTGATCAAGTACCAGTCTACCCTAAAGCCCACTGCGGCTGCTCCGACATGATCGAGAGGCAGCCCTGTCAAACTCGCTAGTTGCATCGCGAATTCCAGCATCCTTGAAGCAATTCCAAGAATCGACCTCGAGGTCTCAATTGAAAACTTCAGTAGTGTGCGCCGTTTCTTATCGTCAACCCAGTAAGTCGATAGCTCCGTCTCATCTATCAAAGTTCTTTCTTTTCTCTTCACTACTCCAAGAAAGTCCGCTAGATTCTCCAACGACTTGACTTTCACCTCAGGGATATCCTCAGCAAGATCAAACAAGTCAAAGTTCGCCCTTCCCGTAACCGATACGTGTCCGTAAAGGCTTGTGTGGGGCCCTGATCTTATTCTGTCTATTGTAAGCTTTGTCCCCATGAGCTTAGAACGCTCTAACAGATAGGGCCAATCAAACTTATTGCTGCCATATCCTGCTATTACATCCGGATCATATTGTTCTACATATTTGACGAAATTCGAAACGACCTTACTGTCATTTGAGTCGTCAGCGACAAACTGTTTCTCTTTCCCGCCGGTTGTGCAAGTCGAAATAATAACTATAGGATTCCTGCTGGGTTTGGGTGCACCCCTTTGACTGAAGCAAACAATCGAGAACGCTAACATCCTTAACGCGGGGATATCAACCCTATCGATAGGTTTCGGGGCCCCCACCGCATCGAAGACTCCGTCGACCTGAACGTTCATCCGCTCAGAAGTCTCTCTAACATCGACTCGATGCCATCCACACGGTCTAAGATCGTTGTCAACGATATACCTGAAAGGGGGTCTAAGATCATCCTCAACGTGATCTTTAACCCCTTTGATTTTTTCCATAGACTCAGCGTATTTCGTTATCACCTCAGTATCTCTACACACAATCCTAATTGCCTTCACCTTCTTTCCAAAGAACCTCTTCTCAAGAACCTCTATCTTCTCAACATCGGGATACTGAGACTTCTCCTTCGCTATCTGATCAGCTATCCGATTGATTGCGGTCTCATCTTCAACTAGCAAATAGAAGTAAGGACGAAAACTCCTATCGCGAACAAGCACTCTCCTTCCTTTCGAATCGATACCCCACAACCGTATCTCAGGCCGTGCATCAATGACTTCGTGATTTATATCGAGGAGCCAGAAGTCGATTTTCATTGTCCCCACCGAGCAGGATCAATAAGAACGTAGATAGAAGTCGCTATTTTGTTTGATGGTCATCCTGCAGCGTCATAGAAAATACAACGGCGTCTTCACCATTCTCATAGTACGATTGTATCACTCCCATTCTCTCGAAGCCAAGAGTCTCGTAGAATCCAATCGCAGAAGTATTGCTCTTTCTAACTTCAAGTGAAACGGTTCTGATGTGGCGAAGCTTCAATGATTCAATCAACTCAGACATCAGGGCGCGCCCGATCCCTCTCCTTCTGTAGTCTTTCAGCACAGCTATCGAAGCGATATGGACATCTTTCCCGTGCACCAAAGCTGAAACGTAACCAACGACTCTGTTCTCTTCAATCGCCACAAGAAAGCTGTCAGAGCCAGATTCAGCTAGCGAACGAAGATACGACTCTGGAAAAGGCGAAGCGAAGCATAGCCTCTCTATTTCGAATACTTGAGGAAGAAGATGATTCTCAACCTTCGATACTCGCAATTTTTTCTCCATAGATCGCATTCACACTCTGATTTGACCGAACTCTCGTATAAGTAGATCGAAGAGTCAGAATCATCTAGTACTGAAGATCTGCGCAGGAAGAAAGATTAAATAAATACTCCAAACCTCATAGCGTAGGCGTGTCGAATCAAGCCGGAGGAAGAGTAGTGTCTGAGAAGAAGGTTGATCGGTGGGGCATCGCAAACATATACTCTTCATTCAACAACACGATAGTCCACATAACTGATCTAAGCGGCGCAGAAACGATTGCGAGAAGCTCAGGCGGACAGCATGTTAAGGCTGATAGACTTCAAGGTTCACCATACGCAGCGATGCAGTCTGCTGCAGCAGCTGCCCGTTCAGCGAGGGATCGTGGGATAACTTCCCTTCACATAAGAGTTAGAGCGCCTGGAGGACACGGTGCGAGAACTCCTGGACCCGGTGCCCAAGCGGCAATAAGGATGCTCGCTAGGGCAGGCTTCCGGATAGGAAGAATTGAGGATGTTACGCCAATACCTCATGATGGAACTAGGAGACCGGGTGGAAGACGCGGAAGAAGGGTCTAGTTGAAACTGCATAGTTAGGAGGAAATGGTAATGAGTGGAGAAAAAGGACCTCTTCGGAAGATCGAGAGTGAGATGAGAATCTCCGAGAGAATTATGAGTCTAATTCCAGGTTTCAGAGGCTACAAGCAGAAGGAACTTCGCAGAGAGTCTGACAGGCTTGTGAGAAATCGAGTCTATGAAAGGCTTCAGGAAGCCGCGCAGGACTTGAGAGAAGTCTACCGCGAATTGGTTGACAGAGGGTTCGTCGGAATGTGGGAGGGTGTGGATAGGCTTGCTGCTAAATTTGATCGAATTTCTGAGAAGATCAATCACGCTTCCTACGGTTACAGCGGCTTCTTCGATGCCATTAAGGTTGATGAGGATAAGCTTGATCAACTGATTCGATTCGACTTGGGCCTCATAAGCGAGGTGGACGCCTTAGCCTCGAAGATCTCTCAGATCAAGAGAGACGCTTCAAGCGCTAGCGCGGAAACGTTAAAGACTGAAATTCAAAACATTCTATCTTCTGCTAGTGAATTCGAGAAACATTTTAGTCAGAGGAAGACTGCAATACTGGAGAGTCTGGAGGGATCATAGTATGCCCCAAGTTATTGAGTGGCCTAGTCCAAGCGGAGAAGACGTCGTCTGGACGTACCCATCTGAAGATATTACATGGGGAGCCCAACTGATAGTTCATGAGATGGAGAACGCCGTCTTCTTCAGAGACGGAAAGGTCTACGATGTCTTCGGTCCAGGAAGACACATGTTGACCACTTTAAATCTGCCGATGTTAACGGGCGTTCTATCTAAGCTGGCTGGGTTCCCGAATACGCCGTTCAAAGCCACTGTTATATTCGTTTCATCGAAAGAGTTCAACGGGAAGTATGGAGCTAGAGCTCAGACAACAGAGTTGGCTCCACTCCTTGTCCATGGAGGGTACTGGTTCAAGATCAAGGATCCAGAGCTATTCATCACCGAAGTCACAGGAAGGCAAGACGCCTACACGACAAGTGGCGTGAATGAATTCATCAGAGGATTCATCAACGAGAGGATTATCGATGAGTTGTCGAAGTACACACTGGTATCCGTATTCACTCAGCTAGATGAGACTTCAATTGCGGTCAAGACGCATATCTTAGAGGCTCTAGAACGCTTCGGGATAGGGCTGGTAGATTTGAGGTTTGAGGGAATCGACACAACGCCCGACTACAGAGAGCGGCTTTTCTGGCTAAGATCTGGGACAATGGTGCCTGCAACAGAGGTCTTGAGAATGGAAACGGTGAAGACAGCTGCCAAGGAATTGGGCAAATCTCCTGGAGGCGCCTTGGGAGCTGGTATGATGCTTATTCCACCAATGTTTCAGACTGGAACTGCGCCAATGGCAGCTATGATAATATGCCCAAAGTGTCAAGCGACCACGCTGGCGACATCGAAGTTCTGTCCGAACTGTGGAGCGGAGATAGCGAAACCACCGCCAGCGCCAGAAGTGAAAACCTGCGAGAACTGCAAACAAGTCGTACCTCCAACCGCCAAGTTCTGTCCTAACTGCGGTAGCAAGATCTAGCCACAAACCAGAGTCGCGCCATCGGCACTACGGGAATCGCTATGAAGGCTGTGAAGGTTCTTGGTTACGCTGTAGCGGCTGTTCTAATATTCCTCGGAATAGTCTTTGCCTTAGCCTCAGCCTACGCCATCTCACGTTTGGCCGTTGCTCTCGTCCTCTTCCTAGCTGCGTTCGGCATGATCTATTACATTCAAAGGAGCACCCCGAAGGAGATTGTTCAAAGGTATGAGGTTGAGCTTCCCGGCAAGGTTGAGACTCGCACAGTCAAATGTCCGAACTGTGGAGCCTCACTCAATCTTACGAAGATACAGGTCACTCAAGGGATGCCCTCTATCAAATGCCCTTACTGCGGGCATACCTCTGAAGTCACAGAGGAACCCAAATGGTAGCTAAGAGAACTTCTGCCTTCCTTCCATTCATACTCATCTTCATTGTTCTAATCTCTGCAAGCATAGTCCAAGTTAGCGCTGCCGACATACAATATCATGTTGACCATGAGTGGGCTAAGATATGGATCAACAAAGATGGCACGATCGATCTCCAATACGATCTTCAAATGACATGCGACCAAGGAACGATTAGATACGTCGATGTCGGGCAGCCAACCCAAGACTTCACTGTAGGCGAAGCAGAGGACAGCCAAGGAAAAGCGCTCAAGACTGAGGTGACCTCAGATCAAAACGGCGTCCGAGTGTACCTAGGTCAGCCATTGAACTCCGGGCAAAGTGCTCGTTTCGTGCTCACCACGAATGTTGGGCAGATGATTTGGGAAGATCAAGACAACCCGGGAAACGTGGGCATGCAGTTCATACCGGTCTGGTGGAATGCAAAGATAAGTGATCTTAGGGTCCTAGTTCTATTCCCTCAGGGCGTCCAGCAGAATAATGTCAAAGTCAGCCCGAACTGGGATAACGTTAGCCTTGAAGAGGATAGGCTCACTGTGTACTGGGAGCGGCATGATCTGCAGCCGAATGAGAAACTTACTTTCGGCGTCTCCTTTCCAAAGAATTTCGTCACCCACTATGAAGCGAAGAAAGGACAGTTTCCAATTGAATCGATAGGTTTTGGAATCTTCTTCGTAGTCGTCTTCGGAATAATCGTGGCGGCGATCGTAGTCACGAAGCGAAGAATAAGCGGGTTGAGAGAGTATGTCGACCCATCGATGAGCATGGAGACATTGGGGATCAAATATGGGTTGACAGCTGTTGAAGCCTCAGAACTACTCGGAATGCCCCCTACCAAGATCGTTGTCATGATGCTCTATAGCCTGCTCTTGAAGCAGGCTGTCTGGGTGACTTCAGCGAAACCCCTGCTGAAGCTTAAGGTTATGGAAACTTACAAAGACGGAACAGGACCAGTAGAGAAGCCTCTCCAATACTACGAGAAGAGCTTCATCACGTCGATAAAGGAAGATGGAGGGCTGGATGAGAAGAGACTTGCAGATACCGTTTCACTTCTTCAGAGCACAGTTGAAGGTAAACTGAGAGGCTACTGTCGTGAAGACACAATAGCATATTACAAGAAGACTGTGAATGAAGCGTGGAATCAAGTTTCAGCGGCCGGCACCGCTGAATTAGCATCAAGAGCCTACGATGAAAATCTCCTCTGGTTGCTCCTCGATAACAACTTCCAATCTAGAACGGACACAGCATTCCGCGACAGAGCTTTTGAACCTGAACCATATTGGTGGTGGTTCTGGTACAATTATGGCTACCACCATCCCGGTCCGATAGCCCACCCAAGTCCTGAAACAGGAACCACTACACCTGTACCGAAGATCCCGGGTTCAGACTTGGCCAATAACATCGCAACAGCCATAGAGAACACGGCTAACAATCTGGTCGTGAACATAGAGAAGTTTACAAACTCCATACTGCCTCCCCCAAAGCCTGAGAAGACCTCTCACGAGCCCGTCCATCACAAAGCAAGTTGTGCATGCGTTTGTCACTCATGTGCCTGCGTCTGCGCGTGCGTCTCATGTGCATGTGCCTGTGCAGGGGGAGGAGTCGGCTAGACTCACAGCATAACAAGTTTCAGCAAAAGAAGGTGTAAAAGAATGAAATCGTCTCGACCTGCAGGAATTCCGCAAGGCCTCTACCCCTACCGAGGTAAAGGAAAGTTCACGGGAATGGCACTTCAACTCAGAGTCGAACCGAATGGACAAGGACTCCTAGTGATTAACGCCAATACAGTGCTCTACCTTAATGAGACTGCAACTGCTCACGCTTACTTCTTCATCCAGGGCATGGAGACAAAAGAAGCTGTCAAAAGGATTAGGAAGATCTACAAGGTTGATAGAGAAGTTGCTGTAAAGGATCATGAGAGATTCATCTACACCGTTAGCACATTGGCGCAGACGGAGAAGATCTGCCCAATATCTTACTTAGATGTGGATCGCGTCGAGCCGTTCAGCCAAGAAACATCTGCACCCATCCGAATGGACCTAGCGCTGACCTTCAGATGCCAGAACGATTGCGTTCACTGCTACGCCGGTGGACCACGCGAAAGTGTCGAGTTGACAACAGAGGAATGGAAGAAGATTATCGACCGATTATTCGAACTAGGGATCTTCATAGTTGACTTCACAGGCGGAGAGCCTACGTTAAGAGAAGATCTGCCGGAACTTTTACTTTACGCACAGAGGAGAGGTGTTGTAACCGGTTTAGTTACGAACGGTCGAAGGTTGAAAGACAAAGAGTACGTTGATAAGCTGGTTGCTGCCGGGCTTGACTTTACTCAAATTACGATCGAGTCCCACGATCCTTCAGTTCACGACTCAATCACAAAGGCCAAGGGAAGTTGGCAGGAAACAGTTCAGGCTATAAAGAATGTGCTTAAGACGCCGATCTACCTGACAACGAACACTACATTGAACAAATACAACTCGAAGGATATCTTGAAGACCATAGATTTCCTTCACCAATTAGGAGTCGAGGTCTTTGGATGCAACAGCCTGATCTACTCTGGAAAAGCGTCATCCATCGCTGAGGAGTTCGCAATAGAAGTCGATACACTGGCAAATCTTCTACCGAGAATAAACGAAAAAGCTAGCCAACTCGGTATGAAGTTTCTATGGTATACACCTACCCAATACTGCGAGCTGAATCCTGTTAACATGGGGCTTGGAGTCAAGTCGTGCACAGCTGCGAGGATAAACATGTGCATAGGCCCTGACGGAAGCGTCTACCCATGTCAGAGCTACTTCGAACCCCTCGGAAACATATTGAAGGATAGTTGGAATGATATCTGGAATCACCCATTGGCCAAGAGTCTTAGGAAGAGGGAGTATGCTGCTAACAAATGCCGCGAATGTCCAGAACTTTCAGTCTGCGGGGGAGGCTGCCCCCTCGAACTGCGCGACAACAAATATGTGTGTGCTGAATAGAGCAGTCATCGGAGACCGAGCAAGACGATATCATTCCCACGTTGAGGTACTAGACCGATTCGAATACCGATCGAAACGCACATCTTTGTAAGTCTTCAATGTGACTTATTGAACGACCTATGTTTTCTCGATGCGTCGATGGATCACTGTTCTTTCTCAAAGAACTCTGCGAGCATGTGTGGAGATGGGAGTTCAAGCCGTGAGATCCAATAGTCAGCTTGAGAGAGCGTTCCAACAGTTTTACATTTGAAACCGTTCTATACTGTTTTGGGAATCGATATGGCGATGGAACAAGTCGTCGATCTCGCTAAGAAACATGAGAGATGGCGTCAAAACGAATGTTTGAACTTGATACCTTCTGAAAACATAACGAGCCCAGCGGTTAGGCAACTTATGATTTCAGATATGGGCCATAGGTATACTTCTCAGGACCGGTACTACGCGGGAACACGATATATTGATGAGATGGAGATGCTCGGCGAGGCTTTGGCAAAAGAGATCTTCAAGACTGAAACCGCCAATCTCAGACCGATTTCCGGTCACATGTCTGACATAATCTTGTTATCCACATTCGCCAAGCCGATGGAGAAAGTGATGACCGTTCATCCTTTGAACGGCGGATATCCTGGACTTTCAGAGGAGGGACTATTGAGGGTTCTGAGCTTACAGGACCTTTACTTTCCATTTGACAGGAAGAGGATGAACATCAAGGTGAGTGAGTCCGCTGACCTTATCAAGAAGGCGAAACCAAGAATCGTCGTCTTCGGCGCGAGCTTCTTTCTATTTCCACACCCAGTTGAAGAGCTCATGGAGGCATGCCGTGACGATGAGATTTTAGTGGCCTACGATGGATCTCATGTTTTGGGCCTAATCGCTGGAGGGAAATTTCAGAACCCGTTCAGAGATGGCGCGGATGTCTTGGTCGGCTCTACTCACAAGAGTTTCTTCGGGCCGCAAGGTGGGATAATATTGGCGAAGAAAGAGTATGGAGAACGGATCGCTGCCCATGTTCACCCAATGCTTGTCGACAATGCTCATTGGAATAGAATCGCCGCCTTGACCATGGCGCTCGTAGAAGTGAAGAAATTCGGAAAAACTTATGCTAACCAAGTTGTAAAGAACGCGAAGGCTTTGGCTAAGTCTCTGGATCGGTCTGGACTGTCGGTTGTTGGCAAGGAGTACGGTTTCACGGAATCTCATCAAGTCATCTTGGATGTGGGAGGATTCGGAGCTGGCAGGGAGGTTTCTCGAAGGCTTGAGAACGCCAACATAATCACTGATAGCGGAGTCAGACTTGGAACATGTGAAGTCACAAGATGGGGGATGAAGGAGTCGGAGATGAATAAGATTGCCGAGTTTATTGTGAGAATCCTACTGAAAAATGAGAAGCCACACAATGTTAAACGAGACGTTGTAAAGCTCAGAACACAGTTCGAGAGGATTCAGTTTTGTTTCGATTAAGGGTTGGCGTGCTGGCCGTAACCCACCTTCTGTTTTAAGCAGCATTCGTCTAATCGGGATACCCGCGCCTCATGCGGAGTTCATAGGCGCCTATTGTCCCTTTCACAACGCACGCCGATACTTTCACCCCAACTGTCAGCTAACTCGACGTTTCCGCGTCACAGACATCCACTGACATTGGGTTATTTTCTGTGCCGGCGTTTGGGCTCTCGCCCAGTCTCCTTTCGGAAGCTGCGTCCCCGCTTTGTGGATGGAGTTTCCTCAAACCTTTCCAGGTTCGGAAGCTGCTCACCAGCTCGCCAACCAAGATCAATTATGGGAAAAGGTAGAATTCAAATGTTTTGATTTGGCCGTGCGAGGCCTTTCAATTTCGCTCGAATGCGGGTTCCTTTTTCAGCTCAACACCTTGAGCGATTGGGGGCAGCGGGCTAAACGCCTCGACCGAAGTCTTGGCGCGTACACCCCTGCTCCATCAACCTCATCTTCTATGAGAGCCCTCGTCCAGCTCTT
>Ga0315314_1002666_pt1 | contig 14580 bp, 12 predicted proteins | sample TDP9_MG_FD_203631 | JGI IMG/M metagenome (GOLD analysis project Ga0315314, IMG submission 203631) | Freshwater sediment microbial communities from Lake Towuti, South Sulawesi, Indonesia - TDP9 | ecosystem: Environmental > Aquatic > Freshwater > Lake > Sediment | place: Indonesia: South Sulawesi...
TAGGTTGGTTATGTCGATGTGCTCGCCAACCAGGGGTTGCACCGACTGGGTGTCCATCCAGTCGGCCATATCCGTGGCACTCCAGATCCGCATAAGCCCGTATTTGTCGACGACCGCTTCGACAAGGGGCAGAGGCTTGCTCTCCGCCAGCGCGGAGGAAATTTCACCATACAGCGCTGGAGCGCTTGCAGCTTGAACGAGACGTTGCACGTTGCGAGTCTCCACGATGCTGCGCAGGAAATCCGCCCTGAAGTCGGAGGGCATGATGCCGGAAGGTGCTTCGCCTTCCTCATGTGCAGCCATGAGTCTCAAGCCGGATTTTAGGAATTCAAGGTGATACTGATCCTCAAACTTGGCCAGAAGCTGTGCGCAATCGTCCGGTGACAAGTGAGCCAGCTTGTGAATGAGGGTGACCATCTTGATGTCGAACAGATCTTCTCTCGAAGTCGAATCAAGCGGTTCGCGTGCTATCGTAGTAGCTTCGAAATAACCTTCCTCTCGGAGAACCGACATGCACTCAGATGAGCTCGAGCATCTGAGGAGACGATCGTAGCCATTCCTTCCAAGCATCTTCGACTTCATAGCGCGAACAGAAGCCGAAACCTCGGCATAACTTGAAGCTCGCCTTGTCGACAATGTAATTGCCTCACGTTCGTACGGGTTACGAGGCGAAGAGAATCTGTGAGATCTGAGTGAGGATTTGTGGCTCCATCAGCTTAAGCTTCCCCTCGAGGGTACAGTCAACTCGTGTCTTGCCGTCCTCTGATGTCACAACCGCGCCGCCGGCCGTCTCGATCGGCTGATCGACAACGGTCACTTTCTTCCTAGTCTGAGCTGCAGCAAGTGCATCATCAAGCAGCTTTCCACTCTTGAATCTATTGAGGTCTCTTTCGCAGAGTGCAACCTTCACGTCTTCAGATGGGATGGCCTCCACGCCTCTCGCAATTGCCTTCAAAAGGAACGGACGATAGGAAGGCTCGTTCTCAACGAGTTCAAGCAGTCGTGCCTGCACATGTTTCAGAACATGCTGAACGACCTTGTTCTTTTCGGCAAGATAGGCAATTCGGGCTTTCTGTCTCTCTTGGCTGGCGATTCTGTTTCGCGCGGCCTCGACATCAGATTTCGAATCTCGTATGATCGAATCTGCTTCTCGAATGGCTTCTGTCCTTGCCGCCTCAATGGCAGCATTAGCTTCGCTCTGACCCCGCTTTCTGATCTCATCAGCTTTGATCTTGCTCTCGCTGATGATCTGTTCAACAAGCTTCTCGAGACTGGAACTCACAATTCGACCCTCAATTCATCATGAAAGGAGGAGTTGTACGACTGCCTCGACGGCTCTCTTTCGTCTAGCTTCTGGGATCTGCGATAGTGCCTGCAGTTGTATACTCAATTCGGAGGCTATCTGCTTAGCCTCTTTCGCACCCGCTTTCTCTGCCTCGAGGACTATCTGTCTTCTCTGTTCTGTCGCCTCTTTGAGGATCTGCTCTCTCATAGAGGTGATCCTGTTCGGGAGATCGTTTTTCATCTTGGCGATCGCGTGGTTGGTCTGCTCAAGTATCCGCTGGGCTTCTTTCTCTGCTTCCACGATCTTTTTCATGATTTCCGGCGAGGACAAGATTCCGAGTTCTCCGATCTTCGTGTTCAGGTCTTCTACCTTGAGGGGTAGTAACTAGCTTTTGTGAATTCCGCCTGTCAATCGCTGATCCCGCAGTTTCTCATCTAATCTCTTTATACACCATCGCCTGAAGAATGGGATTCCAGTGGGGCCTCAGCGTGGACCTATTGATATCGTTGCTTCTTTTTCCTCTTCCGTTCTTTGGGCTCTTGGCCCCCGCCGTCGACCGACTAACGGGCGCGGCCAAGTACAACGTGATACCCTGCTGGACGCTGACGGCGTTGCTGCTATCGTTGTTTTCCTCAATGACTATGTTACTCCAGGCTCAGCGGCCAACTGTGCTTCTATTTGGCGTCCTCTCAGTCGATCCGCTTTCGCTTCTTTTTGCAGTTATCTTCCTACTGATCTCACTCCTTGTCAATGTGACTTCGATCTCATACATGAGAGGCACGGACAATCCGTTGACCTACTACGGATTGTTGCTCTTCTCGACGTTTGGCATGATGCTCGTAAGCTTCTCTGTCGATTTGGTCGTGCTGTTTGTCTCTTGGGAACTCATGAGCGTCCCTACCTACGTTCTTACAGGTATCATGAAGAAGGATCCAGCTTCCAACGAGGCTGCCGTGAAGTACTTCCTGACAAGCGCCCTTTCTTCAGGTCTACTCATCTACGCGATATCTTTGCTCTTCGGAGTGACGGGGACCACTAACATGCTCACCATCGGACAAGAGCTCGCATCGAGGGATCTGCTGTTGGAACCGATGGCGCTCCTCGCCGTAGCTCTGTTCATCGCTGGATTCGGTATGAAAGTCGCCGCCGTTCCTTTTCACATGTGGATACCTGACGCGTACGAAGGCGCGCCAACCACGATCGCCGCACTTCTGGCTGCAGGGACGAAGAGCGGTGGGTTCGTCGCGTTGCTGCGGGTCTTCATGGTCTCTCTTCCCTTCTTCATGGCGGATTGGTCAGCAATCTTCGCTGTTATCGCTCTGCTCACAATGACACTCGGTAACGTAGCGGCCCTAATGCAGAAGAGTTTCACGCGCCTTTTGGCTTACTCTAGCATCGCGCAGTCAGGCTACATCATGATCGGTCTTGCCGCGCCCACAACGCTTGGGATAGGTGGTGCGCTGTTCCATATCCTGAATCATTCCATAATGAAATCAGCTGCTTTCTTTGCAGCGGCGGCCATTTTGATGAAATTCTCAACTACAGCTCTGGACGGGTATTCAGGTCTGGGTAAACGTATGCCGTACACCGCATTTGCACTAACAATCTCGTTGCTAGCGCTCGCAGGTGTCCCTCCTCTCAACGGATTCATGAGCAAGTTGATCCTTTTCACGGCTGCAGTTCAGTCCGACATCTCATGGCTGGCGCTGGCGGGAGTCCTGAACAGCGCATTCTCACTCGCATACTACGGATGGGTCATAAAGCGAATGTATCTTGACGAAGCGCCTGACATGGCACATATTCGAGAGTCTCGGCTCTTCGTCGGGGTGCTGTCGCTCTCCGCGGCAATAATCGTCCTTGTCGGAATATACCCTGAACCAGTCTTGTCACTGACAATGAAGATCGCGGGCGGCCTCTAGGCTTTCTCAAGCCTGCAGATCTCACTGGGCGCCTCCAGCGTTCGATTGATCGCGATCTCGCCTATGATCTTGGCAAATTTGGCTATCTCTGCGAGGTTCCAGACGATCGTTCTCAAGCTTACCGCCATGCTCACATCTTTGACTGAGGTCAGAATCCTCTCGGTGAGCTTACGTTGTTCTCTTATGGCAGCTTCACTGTTCCCGATGGCATCGTTCGCAAGTTTCACGTCCAAGGTTAGCAAGGCCTTCATGACCTTGTCGGATACCGACTGAACCATCACGCTGAATTTTGAGATGCCTTCAAGTATGGACTCGCTGGTGCCATTCGTACCCTTTATCGTGACGACTTCCTTTGCGATGTTCTCTGCTGAATCCGCCATCTCCTCAAGAGTCTTCACGACTATTCTGTTTCCGGCAACGTGAGTTGGTGATTCTATCCCAATCTTAGCTCCGACGCTTCTATCACGGATTGCAAGCAGCAGTTGTCTTACTACCAACCAATAGATGCGGTCGGCTTCGGATTCCATGTGTGAGACTTCGTTTGCCAAATCGGGTCGCTTCTCGACAAGAGCCTTCACAGCAGCTTCTTGCATTGATGATATCACGATGTGGAGTCTGCGAATCAACCCGTAGACAGGGAACTTTGTTGGGTCCACGAAGCTCTGGACCGTTATCTGCCTTAGAGTCTGTTCGACCACTCCGAGCCCTGTCAGCCTCTGCGTCGCCCGTCTCGTTTCTTCTAGATGTTCGGGCTTCAATTCTCGCTTTGACACAACTTGGATGGTGTCGTGACCGAGTATGTAGTTGCCAGTGATTAGTCGCGTGAGAAGGTCCGGCTTATCGCAAAGGTCTGCATCGATTATGCACTTTTTCGCTTCCTCGTGCTTTTGTTCTAGGCCGCTGAAAACTCGGAGCGATCCGTCATCTTCTCTCCTGATTGAGACCACGTCGCCTTGTTTCAGGTTGACTTCCTGGACCCAACTGCGAGGCAGCGATACCGTGAGTGTTGAGTATCCTACTCGCTGAACCTTTCTGGCTTCCAAAGTCCTGACCTCTTTACCGTATTTACTCGGCCTATTCCCGGTGCCGATTTATATATAATGTGCTTCTGAATTGACCAATTCCAATTCAGAAGAATGCCTAAGCTTCCAACTCCTTATCTGATCGAGGCCAAATCTCACGCTCGCCGCTATGCGCGCGATGATTCACGATTGCCCGGCGCACGACGAGTCGACGTAGCTGTGGTGGGAGCTGGCCCAGCGGGCCTCCACGCCGCCATTGCAGCGTCCGAGCGCGGAGCATCAGTCCTTGTGTTCGACAAGAAGAGCACGATTGGCGTGCCAGTGAAGTGCGGCGAGTTCTTTCCGCGCAAAGAAGAGATGCTGGATCTGCTACCTGGTTGCCAGGATTTCTCGCATCTCTTTGAGATACCATACCATGCGATCAGCAACACATGCGAGAAGCTTAGGATATATTCACCTAAGAAAAAGTGCTGGCAGTTTCCATTCGAAGCTTACGTGCTGGACCGGGTGGACTTTGAGCAGCATTTGGGACGAGAAGCCAGCAAACTTGGTGTTGAGTTTGTGCTCGGGCGACCCGTCAGAGTGTTCAGACACGACGGGAAACTGAGAGTCGGACCAGCTCAAGAAGAGTCCTTCGAGGCTGGAGTGATCGTCGCGGCAGATGGGTTTCCTTCGATGACCGTCTCTTCCGCGGGCTTCACTAACGATCAGTACAGTTTTCCCGGGAACATTGCAATAAACTATCAATATGTCGTGGACGGGCTGAGCGTAGAATCAGATGTCACAGAGATGTACATGGGGGCGTCCATCGCTCCGGGAGGATACGGGTGGATAATTCCAAAGAGCCGCACGACTGCGAATGTTGGGGTCGGGATACGGACCACATTTGTTAGTTCCCTCAAGGGCAAGGAGCATCTTGACTACTTCATGCGAGCGTTTCCAATGACCGCAGGCAAGTTGTCGCCGGGCACCATTCGGACAATGATTACTGATCTTCTGCCCATGGACGGCGCAGTGCCCAAGACATTCTCGAATGGGTTGCTGTCGGTCGGAGACTGCGCCGGCATGGTCATGGCGACTAACGGGGGAGGCATTCCGACTGCAATGGTGTCAGGGCATATTGCAGGTCAGGTTGCAGCTCTGCACATCCAGAGGGGCGAACCGCTCTCCAGGTATGAGGATAGATGGAAGAAAGCGTTCGGTCGAGAGTTATATGCGTCGACACGCATGAGGCGATTTGCAGACGTGTTCATGTCTCACGACACGTTTCTCGATTGGGCCATGAGGATTCTTCGAACCCGTGGAATCAAGAAGGTTGTCACCTGCAAGATCCCTACTGGCCTAGGTTTCCTGATGAAACTGCTTGGGTACTAGGGTCCGAGAGACCATCACAGCAAGGCGCGGTCGACGAACATGCTCAGAAAAAGCAAGAAGAGATAGGGACTGGACACTTTGAACGCTCGATAGGCGTTCTGCCTGTTCGGGTGGGCAAACAGGTGCAAGTTGAGTACAAGCACGATGGCTCCAAGGACTAGGGCGGACATCGCATAGATCCAGCCAAAAGCTCCCGCCCAGTACAAAGCCAACGAGAACGGAATCATCAGAACAACCGTGGCAACTATGCATCGTAGTGCCGACTTTTCTTCAATCACAACCGGCAACATTGGCACGCCTGCCCTGGCATAATCATCTTTGCTTAGAATTGCAAGGCTCCAGATGTGGCTGGGAATCCAGAGCACCACCATCGCTGCAAGCAAGACCGACAGGAGATTGACTGTTCCTGTGATTGAGGTCCATCCAAACATGACAGGGAGTCCGCCGCTGAAGCCGCCCAAGACTATGTTGAGAGGGTTCCTCCTCTTCAGCAAGAGGCTGTAGACAACTACATTGTCCAGCACGCCGAGAAGCAAAACTACAAGCGACACAATATTGATCCAAAAGCCGACTAGAAGGCCTAGAACGACCAGCAACAGGCCCCAGACGAGCGCTCGTTCCGGCGGCCTGATTCGACCAGACGGAATCGGTCTCCGACTTGTTCTCTCCATTATCGCATCTATGTCTCTGTCAATGTAGCACGTTACAGTGTTGCATCCAGCAGTTGCAGACGTAATTGCGACTACGCTGGCGAGTAGTGTCGGTACGACAAATAAGTGCGTTGAGAGGGCCGCAATCCCCATTGCCGCAACCGACGTAAACACGAGCAAAGCGACACTCTTGGGTTTCGTCACTTCCATGTAGTTCCGAATACTGTGGAGTGATGTCATTATAGTCACGCAGGCTTTGCGTCACGACTGTTCCAGGTGCGAGTACTCTCGTGAGAGCCCCGCCGGGTACCGAATGGATTCCACTTAAGTCTTGAGGCTCAACTCGAATGGGTCCTACGTGATGCCATGGTAGAGTTTCTCACACAAGGCTGAGAGCTTCGGGCTGAGCCGCACCGGCGGTTCCGCCACTGTGGCGAGGTCTTTGAACTCGGGGGGCAGGCGTTCTACCTGATTCTTTCTGTACTCACGTGTTTCTGCCAAAGAAGGAATCTTGTACAGTACTCGTCCTTTCTCAACTACTTTCGCTAGAAGAGGTTCGGATTCAGTGTCTGGCGCAGGTTCACCGTGTATTGCTATGACGTCTTTCTTGAGCACGCCGGAGTGTGAGTAGGTGCGAAACACTTGTTTGAGTTCTGGAATGGTCACCTTGGATGGGCTCAGTTTGACACGCGGAATCTGCTGCGACCCACGACGCAGTTCAACTAGTTTGTAGATACCTGGTAATGCCGGGTCCTCTCTGGACGTCGCGAGTTCGGTTCCGACGCCAAAGGCGTCGATCGGGGCACCTTTGGACACGAGCTCTCGGATCTTGTACTCGTTCAGGTCTCCGCTGGCGAAGATCTTCGTATTTCTGTGGCCAGCATCATCCAGTATTCGTCTGACTTCGGTACTCAACTGCAAAAGGTCACCGCTATCGATGCGCACAAGTGTCGGGGAGACACTGAGACTCGCAGCGATCTTAGCACCCCCAACCGTGTCGTAGGTATCGATCAGTAGTGCTGCGGTGTCTGGGAAGGCTTTCCGATACGCTTGAAACGCCTCTCGCTCCGAGTCGAATGCCATGACAAATGAATGTGCCATCGTTCCGTAGGTGGGTATTCCTAATTCATACCCAGCTAGCAGGTTCGATGTTCCTACGCATCCACCAATGTAGGAGGCTCTGGCAGCTAGCAATGCCGCTTGCGGACCATGCGCTCGCCTTGAACCGAATTCGACGATATCTCGTCCTTTGGCGGCCTCCACTACTCTTGATGCCTTGCTCGCTATCAAGGTTTGAAAATTGATCATCGACAGAAGATAGGTCTCCACGACCTGAGCCTCAATTATGGTGCCTGCAACTTCAAGAAGCGGCTCTCCCGGAAACAAGACAGTGCCTTCAGGCGCGGCCCACACATCACCTGAGAACCTGAAATTCCTCAGATATTCGAAGAAATCTTCACTCACGTGACGAAATGATGGGTGACTCTTCAGGAATTGGACGTGCTCATCGGCGAAGCTGAGGTTCATGAGGTAATGAAGAGCCTGCTCAAGTCCCGCCGAGATCATGTAAGAAAAGTTCTTTGGAAGATGTCTGGCGAACAGCTCGAATACAGCCTCGCCCGGAACGTGATTTTCATAGTAAGCAGCAGCCATGGTCAGCTCGTAGAGATCCGCGAGCATAGGAGCGTTGGACATCGTCACAAACAGACCCTTTGGTTTCTCCGACACCTGCATGTCTGGCACCGTGAGCCGCAAGCAAACCAATGCAGAAGAAGCTCATAAGCGCGACAGATTCTGATACTCGTGCGTTCTACAGCGTTTGAGTTTGCAGAATGATCCTTCTCATATCGTTTCTTGAGTACCAGTTGAACGATTTCTCTCAGACATTCTATACTCCACTATGGCGCGGATTCTTTGCTCAGGGTCCGGCATGGCCACCACCCGCGCTATGAGTTCGGCAGGAAGAGGAGGTGCCTGTGCAGGTAGGTGGGAGGGGATCTCCCGTAAAGAATCGGCCTTATCCTGTCGAATACCTTCTCCAAGTTCTGTTCTGCCTTCAGTATCCTTCGATCTGCTATGTTAGCGATTTCTGCAAGTTCGTGATCCCGGACAAACAAGATGCGCGGTTGCCTGCCGCCCTCGCGTCTACTATGATGCACAATTGACTGGACCCGTCTCCAAATAGAGCGACCGACATCCATTCCCAGTCACAACGTGCGAGAGCCAATGAGCAGTGGCAGTTCTTTCGTATGGACGGTCTTTGATCAGATAAGGCTTCAGCAATGGAGCAGACATGGTTTTCATCAACGATTGGGCGCTCCTGTCGTCATGAATAAACTGTCGTTAGCGTAGTCACTCCACATTCGAGTAGGCTAGAAAGACATAATTATGTCACACCCGTATGCGCTTGAGAAATCTCCGCACATCTGCAATCTCATGAAGGGGTTTCGTTGAAGCGAGTGGTTGGCTCATTTGTCCTTCTCCTTGGGCTCACCTTCGTGACCCTGACCTTGTACCTCGGCAACATGGAAACTGTGATCAAGATACTTGAGTCATATGTTCCGTCTTTTCCATGATCGACGAAGTTGAGTTTCATGGCTCAAGAAGAGAAGAGGAGGTTCAAGTTCAAGTACGGAGTGCCCCGTTTCATCTTGCAGGTAGTTTCACTCCTGCTGCTGAACGGGTTACTGCTTGCAGAACTGTATCCCGGTCTGAAAGTGCAACGCTTCGTCTTGCCCATTCCTGTGCTCCTGAGCATAAACGCTCCTGGGAACCTCGCGTACGGTAGCTTGGATGTCATTCAGGTGGTTCTCGCCAGCCCGGCGGCCCCTTGGGTCGCGCTTGCCCTTGTCTTGATCATAGGCGCGGTGCTGGGGAGAGCATTCTGCGGTTGGGTCTGTCCGATGGGGCTCATCCAAGACATGGTTACGACAGCGAAAGATCGCATTGATCAAGCCAACGTACGCACACACGAGAGCGGAAAACGGGTAAAATACTTCCTGCTGGGATTTGCCCTGTTGATCAGTTTCTCGCTAGCTCTCTCGCTGTGGATGGAGCTAGGGGCGGAGTACAAAGGATCGCTGTGGATCTTCGCAGAGGGGCCTCTAATTCCCTTAGCTCCTGAGAGCACGCTGTTCTCAACAGTTCCTAGAGCGATTCTCTACATCAAACAGAACGTCGCCCCAACCTTCTTGGCCAGACTTTCGGTCACGCAGCTGGGAGAATGGATTCGCTCAATTCCGCCTCTGATTGTTGCAGGGTTGCTTGTTCTTCTGGTGTTCTTCTATGGAGCGTACCGAGTTCCACGATTCTGGTGCAGATACATCTGCCCAGTCGGGGCAATGATGGCACCATTCCAGAAGTACAGCTTCCTGGGCATGAAGAGAGATCCCGTCAAATGCAGCAAGTGTCCCCACTGTGAAGCGGCATGCCCGATGCAGATCCGAATCCTGTCGCTACCGTGGGAAAAATTCAATGACGCTGAATGCATTCTGTGCGGCGAATGCGCGGACGCATGCCCTCAGAACTCGCTGAGCTACAAGTTCCCTTAGGACATGAAGTGACCGAACATCAGTTTTCGCCCTCACCGCTGGTTGGAGCCTTAATAGTCGACTGAGAATATTCTGTCCGGGACGAAATTGCCGGCAAGAAAGCAGATCTCACTCAAAGACTACTACTCCCGACAGGTGGTTATGCGAGAACTCGGCCTTGAGGGGCAGGAGAAGCTTCGAAATGCGTGCGCCACCATAATTGGGCTCGGGGGACTGGGTGCAGCTACTGCAGCTTACCTCACAATGGCGGGAGTGGGGAAAATACGACTAATTGACCTGGACACGGTCGAGACTCACAACCTCCAAAGACAGATTCTGTACAGCGTCGACGACGTGAGAAAGCCCAAGGTGGAAGCCGCAGCCAAGAGGCTCGCGGTGATGAACCCACAGGTTCGCATTGAACCAATCGCCGAGAACGTTAGGGAAACCAATGCGGACTCGATAGTATCCAACTGCGATTGTGTTGTCGACGGGCTAGACAACATGGTAACGCGATATATCGTGAACCGCGCGTGTGTCAGAAACTCCGTACCGTATGTCTTCGCCGGAGCAATCGGCATGGAAGGTAACATGTCCATCTTCAGACCACCAACGACGCCATGTCTGGAATGCGTAATGCCTGGCTTGGATGACAGATACTTGCCGACCTGCGAGACTAGAGGAGTCCTAGGCACGACAACAGGCGGGATGGGAGCACTTGAGGCAACCGAGACGATCAAGCTCCTGGCCGGGATCAAGCCGCTCCTTGAAGGAAAGCTTCTGATCTGCGATTTCCGCGAAATGGATTTCAGAGCAATTGACATCCAGATAAGGTCAGACTGCAAGGTGTGTCAACTCGGTCATCCTCCTCCCAGAGCCGAACAGGACAGGCTGACATGGTTATGTGGCAGGGACACAGTGAATGTAAACCCGGCAAAACCGCTCCGCATAAACCTGAGACTTGTTCCCAAGCGTCTCGGAAAAGGAGGCCGAGTCTATCTTAGAACGCCCATGGCAGTGGTATTCGATTTCGATGGGTACGAGGTTAGTCTGTTCAACCATGGCAGGATGTTGATAAAAGGAGTCGAATCTGAGGAAAGAGCACTACGCGTGTACGGAAGAGTCTTGCAGAAGGTCGGCGCAAGAACTGGTGGGTAGACGTGAGCATCACCCAGTCGCTTGAACCGACCCCGATCGGCCGTCCGTTACAAGGAAGGGCGGTATGCTTGGTATCGGGGGGAATCGATTCCCCAGTCGCGCTTTGGCTCGTGATCAGAGCAGGAATAGGTCCTGTCGCTGTCTATTTCGATAGCTACCCCTTGAGCGACAAGCGTGCGAAAGAGATCGCCCTTCATGGGATCAGAAAAGTGCGAGAAAGCACTGAAAGTCCACCAATCAAGACGTACGTGATCGGGCACTCCTCAGACCTATCGGACATTGCTTCTTCCTGCCAGAGAAACCTGGCCTGCGTGATCTCAAGGAGGATGATGTTCAGGATCGCAGGCGAGATTGCACGCAAGGAAAGTGCTGATTCGATAGTCACAGGTGATGTGATTGGCCAAAAGGCCAGCCAGACGCTCCATAACCTATTTGCAACAGACTCTGTGACTGCCGGACTGCCAATTCTGAGGCCTCTTGTGAGCATGAACAAAGACGAGATCGAGCGACTGGCACGCACTATCCGAACGTTTGAGATCTCAACAAGCCCTGGGGTGGCAGCCTGCGGGATTCCAACACGCAAGCCCCGCACACATTCCAATTCTCAAGAAATCGCGGAGTCAGAGAGCCGCCTAGATCTCGATAACATGATGAGGCGTGCGCTTGATAGTGCCGAAATCCTAAGAGTGTAAGCTGACAATCGTTTCAGCAATTCTCTTCGCGTCTTCTTCAGTTTCGACATTTCGGATGATCATCTTGCCGTCGTCAACGATTGTCACTTCGATGTCGCTCTTCCACTTGAAAACCATGAACTGAGGCGTCCAAAGAGCAATCTCACAATCTCCACGGGATTCCAGTATTCGTTTCAAGCCTCCAATGTCCAGCCTAAGCCTCTTCTTGGGAATGGCTTCATACGCGGCCCCATCGGAGCACAGTCTAATCATGAACAACTTGTCTTCTTCCACCTGCTGCGCCCCTTACTCGTTGAGAGAATGTGATGAAGCACAAAGAGGTTACCCACCAGGTGAGAAATTGGATGTCAGTAGTCTTCGTGTGTTCAATACACTTATACGATGATAATCTCGAAGTGTCGATTGCCGGGGAAAGCGCCGGGGTTGGTCACGTGTGTCGTGACCACCGAAGGCCGAACGGTTCAGGCGGTGGCCTGCAGAGCCGCAGTATGTGGGTTCGACTCCCACCCCCGGCTCCAAACAAAGTAGTATGCCCCGCAGCGAAATTGAAGATTCGCTCGGAGCGGTCATGTTCTCTACGCGCGACCCTTCCGGTCCAGGACCGCCGTTTGGTTATTTGCAGGCGTTCCAAATTCTTGGTCTCGCGCCAACGCCGGAACCGGTGAATCCGTGGTGTATCGAACTCCATGCCGTCATGAGACGAACACGTGCCGAGATCGGAACATTCATACACCCAACGAGCGCTACATGCAGTGCGGATAGGCGTGTCGCCCTCCGAGATCGCGGATAACTTCCTGTGCCTGCTATGTATGTGCGTAGCCGCGATTATCGTCGCATATTTCGCCGCGTTGTCTAGAGTGTTCAAGGCTATGTCCTAGATTTCACCATCGATTGAACACCTGCTCAGTCTAGACAGCATCTGTTCGTGTCGCTTTCATGCGCAGCGATTTCTGACGTGCCTTCACGATAGTCGGGAGGCGAATCTATATTGTTGCTATTTGCAGGCAGGACGTGTTCAGGCGCGGTCGAAAGTCAGCGAATTCCGTATTGCCATGGCCGTCCGCGATATGTTCATTCGCGACCGCACTTCACCATTGCAGTACGTCATTTGAACCTCCGCCTCTGCAATAGCCTTGGTTCTTGAAATGTGAAACCCTTAATTCATGACCATCATGCCCTAGGAGGCGTTCAGCAATGCTCTTTGGCAGATCGCGGAAAGGTCGAACGATCGTTCTTGTAGGTCTAGTGCTCTTTCTGGCCGTTGGATCCTACTCACAGTTCGCTCATATGGGTTCTGCCACCGATCCGACGGTCGAGGCCCGTATCTCAAGGATGAATTTTCACATGTACTCGACAATCTACATGAACTCGAATTCGTCAATAATCATCTACAACGGTGCTGATCCAAATCCTCCAACGTACGCGACCGCCGCGACCGGCGTTGTATCATGTCAAGTTCATCAGAGTGCTCAACTATGGTTCGCTGAGACCGATGTCTGGTTGGGAGGCGTTTCCTGGATTACACAGCCACTACCTGAAGATATGGTGATTCAAGGGAATATGAGCATGACCGTCTGGATGAGTGCGCCTGAGCAGCAGACCGTGGCGTCAGGGTACGTATTCGGACTATCCGAGGCTGACGGATTCGGAAACCTCATCGGGGATCCGTTCTATGAATACTACTGGAACTTCGGCAGTGCACTAGCTCCGTCAGCTGCATCGTTCACACTCACATTCAATGTTAATCGCACCTTCACCAAGGGCAATATTTTGGCCTTCTTCTTGGTTGCAGGGTCAACGACTGAGGGCTGGCAGTACCAAGTGTATTTCGACAGCGCAAGCATGAACTCGTTTGCGGATCTGCCGATCCTAGGCGTTCCGGTTCCTGAGTTCTCTCGTGCTGGAGCAGTGGCTACCATGGTGCTAGTCCTGCTGTGTGCTCTTGCGATTAGCCGCAGACTGAAGTAGTGGTCTCCCGAATTGCCGCAGCCACAAGAGACCTTTACGCGACCACACTATCTGATTTGGGCATGTTTGATTTGGCGGGCGGGGCAGGATTCGAACCCGCGACCCCAGGCTCCGGAGGCCTGTGCCATGTCCTGGCTAGGCATCGGGAGAGACTTGACGATCTCTGTACCCGCCCAGGCCCGCCCGCTCCAAGACACGACCTTGAGCAAGAGAGTTCACAATTCTCCGGCTCGCAATCGCCGACAGATACTTTCTTGAAAGATACTTAAGGTACGCCATTCGAGCGATGATTCGAATTCTTCTGGGAAATCCCAAATCTATTCAGTAAGTTACACATGTATGACTGGCATTCCATATGTAACAAGTCGGCGGAACGTCAGGATGCCCTCAACGCTCGCAAAGTTCAGAAGACAATGTTCTGAGGCGTTGGCGTCTTCCATCTCTGCGCTGTACCACGTCGATATGCAAGAGCCAATACTCGAGGAGCCTCCGTGCCTAGAGTTCGGGGAACTGGCATCATCTGCGTCATTCGAGCTTGCGAAGACCTTGAAGATGAGCCCCAGCCGTATTGCCAAGGAGATCTGCGATCGGATCGACTTGGCTCGGTCCGATCTGATCAGTCGAGTCGAACCGGCAGGTTCAGGGTACGTGAACTTCCATCTGAACTACGGCAAGGCTACACGTGAGATCGTCACGGACGTGATATCACTAGGAAGGAAATACGGGCTGGAGGCGGCGAGAGAACCGAAGAGGATCGTCGTGGAGCATACGAGCGCAAACCCGAGCGGCCCACTCCATCTTGGCCATGCCAGAAACACCATACTTGGTGAGGCACTTGCCACGCTGTCGAAAGCTAGAGGACACAAGGTGCAGACTAGGTTCTATGTGGACGATGTCGGCAAACAAGTAGCAATGCTTGCCTACGGGTACTCTCTGTTGGGGAGCCCGGAGCCTGTCGGAAAACCCGACCAGTGGCTGGGTC
>Ga0315314_1002667_pt1 | contig 14578 bp, 14 predicted proteins | sample TDP9_MG_FD_203631 | JGI IMG/M metagenome (GOLD analysis project Ga0315314, IMG submission 203631) | Freshwater sediment microbial communities from Lake Towuti, South Sulawesi, Indonesia - TDP9 | ecosystem: Environmental > Aquatic > Freshwater > Lake > Sediment | place: Indonesia: South Sulawesi...
GTGGCCCTTCCCGATGTGACACGTGTGGTAGCCGACCCTCTTCAGATAGTTGGGGTAGGTCTCCGACTCATAGTATAGGGCGGCAGCACCGTTTGACCATTGGCCGTGGTTGTGACAGTAGAGCCCGGTGAGGAGCGAACTTCGAGCCGGCATACAGACAGGGCTCGCCGTGTAAGCCCTCGAGAAGCGGACGCCCTCGGCGGCCAACCGGTCCATGTTGGGCGTATGAACAGCCGGGTGACCCGCACAGGATAGGCAGTCCGCACGGTGCTGGTCGTTCATGAGCACCAAAATGTTAGGCCGCTTCATGCATATGCACCGAGTAAGCACGCGAATCGGCATGAGAGCCTATTAAGCTTTACTCATACTCTCTGCATAGCTGCACAAACTTCTTATAGTACAAGATAGGATTACGAATGGGTGCCTTAGCTGGAATCTTATGCAATAGAGAGGTGAGCAGATGACACGGGAATCCGCATCTCACATGGGGGATGTCACAAGCGTGCGCATAGTCAGCACGCTCAAGAGAACTGGGCCTTACAATGGAGTCTGGCAGCCGTTTATCGAACGATGGCGCGGCGGTCACCTATTGGTCGCTTTCGGCGTTCGCCTGACTGGCAAGGTGGACATGGGGGATATTATCTGCTCTATCAGCACCAACGATGGCGATACCTGGGAAGAGCCGGTGACGATCTTTGATCACCGCGTCGCACTTGGTCCCTTACGCGTCGCATATGCAAACCCGGTTCTCTACCACCCGCCAGGACAGGATGTCGTCTGGTGTTTCGCTATGCGGTGTCCGCTGCACTATCACGACAGCGAGGACAGCCAGCTCTGTGCCGCGTACTCCGCCGATGGAGGGCTCTCATGGCATCCATTGGAACTTGCGGTGCAATACCACTCACCGCTGATCACGTGTGCCGGGATTGTCAAAGTCGACAAAGGTGAAAATACGCGGTATCTGCTCCCGGTCCATCGCAACACGCTCCGCCACGACCCGCAGGGACGCCAGGATCAACTGGTGCTGGAGAGCACAAATCTGCTGGAGTGGAAACTAGCCGGCTATATTCCCCAGCCGGAGGGGCATAAGGTGTTCATGCATGAGGGCAACATCGCGTTTGGTGATGTCGAGGATGAGCTCAAGATCGTGATGCGTACTGCGCAATATGGAAGAAAGGGAGACAAGCCCCTTGATCCGCCTACGGCCTATTCGGCGGTCAGCTGCGACGGTGGGAGGAGGTGGTCCCCTGGCAGACCCGAACTAGACCTATACAACACCGTATCCAAAGCCTACTTTGGCAGAGACACAAAAGGCAACCACATCTACGTCTACAACGTCGGTCCTGCTCGGGAGCGAAGAGGGTTGGCCTATAAGATCAAGCATCCTGGTGAAGCGTGGAGTGAGGAACTTGCGTTTTTCGAGGCCAATGTCCGCAACTCGTATCCTACGCTGCTTGAATATGAGCCCGGCCAGTTCTATGCGGTGTGGGACAGCTCCTCCAGTCCGGACGAGAAGCGCACGGCGATTCGGTTTGGCAAGTTCAGCATGGAATGAAGCAATAGACTAAATCGGCCAGATGTAGTCTATTAAGCTTTACTCATACTCTCCAAATTCGTAGACCGGTGAGACCCCCCCTTGTTCCGCATGAACCGGGAAATCTCCAATATCTCACACGAAACTGCCACCGTGGCTTGGTGGAAGGTTTATATAGGAACGTGACCCCTTTCGGGATTCGTTGGTGAGAGGGGGCTTGAGTGAGGTTCAGCTCCGGGTTGGGGACGCCCGGCAGCGGGACGCGTACCGGGGCATGGCCAGGATCGACCAGCAGGCCATGAAGAGCCTGGGCATCGAGACGGGCGACGTGGTCGAGATCCGCGGGAAGAGGACCACGGCGGCGGTGGTCTGGCCGGCCTACTCCGAGGACCAGGGCCGAGGGATCATCCGGATCGACGGGCTGACGCGGAAGAACGCCGGGGTGGCCATCAACGAGTACGCCGCGGTCCAGCGGGCCTCGGTGAAGGACGCGCTGGGCATCACCCTGGCCCCGGTGGACATGCGGCTGAACGTGGACGAGGACTTCACCCGCTTCGTGAAGGGCCGGCTCCTGGAGCACCCCTTCGTGGAGGGGGACACCACCCACGTCATGATGCTGGGCCACGCCATCCCCTTCACCGTCACGAAGACCAGGCCCCACGGGGTGGTTAAGATGGCCGAGGGAACCAGCCTGCAGATCATGGCCGAGCCCGCCCCCGAGACCACGGGGATGCCCCGGACCACCTACGAGGACATAGGCGGCCTCCACGAGGAGGTCCAGCGGATACGGGAGATGGTGGAGCTCCCCATGAGGCACCCCGAACTCTTCCAGAGGCTGGGGATCGAGCCGCCCAAGGGGGTCCTGCTCCACGGCCCGCCGGGCTGCGGGAAGACCCTGCTGGCGAGGGCGGTGGCCAACGAGTCGGAGGCCAACTTCCAGTCCATCAACGGCCCCGAGATCATGTCCAAGTTCTACGGGGAGTCGGAGGCCAGGCTCCGGGAGATGTTCCAGCAGGCCGAGAAGAACGCCCCCAGCATCCTCTTCATCGACGAGCTGGACGCCATCGCGCCCAAGAGGGAGGAGGTCACGGGGGAGGTGGAGAGGAGGGTGGTCGCCCAGCTCCTCGCCCTGATGGACGGGCTGACCGGGAGGGGAAACGTCATCGTCATAGGTGCCACCAACCGGCCTCAGGCCCTCGACCCCGCCCTCCGGAGGCCCGGGAGGTTCGACCGGGAGATCGAGATCGGCATCCCCGACAAACAGGGCCGGTACGAGATCCTCCAGATCCACACCAGGGGGATGCCCCTGGCCGAGGACGTGGACCTGAGGGAGCTCGCCGCCGTCACCCATGGGTACACGGGCGCCGACCTGGAGGCCCTATGCCGGGAGACGGCCATGAAGACCCTGCGCCGCTACCTGCCCGAGATCAACCTGGAGGAGGAGATCCCGCCCAGCGTCTTGGAGAAGATGGAGGTCCGGATGGAGGACTTCGGGAATGCCTTCAAGGAGATCACGCCGACGGCCATGAGGGAGGTCGCCGTGGAGGTGCCCACCGTCCACTGGGACGACATCGGGGGCCTGGAGGATGTGAAGGAGGAGCTGAGGGAGGCCGTGGAGTGGCCCATCAAGGACCCGGAGGTCTTCAAGAAGATGGGCATCCGGCCGCCCAAGGGTATCCTGCTCATCGGCCCGCCCGGGTGCGGGAAGACTCTGCTGGCGAGGGCGGTGGCCACGGAGAGCGAGGCGAACTTCATCACCATCAAGGGGCCCGAGGTCTTCTCCAAGTGGGTCGGGGAGTCGGAGAAGGCCATCCGGGAGGTCTTCCGGAAGGCGAGGATGTCGGCCCCGGCGGTGATCTTCTTCGACGAGTTCGACTCTCTGATCCCGAGGAGGGGGCTGGGCTACGGGGACAGCGGGGTGTCCGAGCGCGTCATCAGCCAGCTCCTCACGGAGATGGACGGCGTCCTGAGGCTTGAGGACGTGGTGGTCATGGCCGCCACGAACAGGCCCGACATCGTGGACCCCGCGGTCCTCCGGCCCGGGAGGTTCGACCGCATGGTCTACGTCCCCCAGCCGGACGCGAAGACCAGGCTTCGAATCTTTGAGATACACACGAAGGGCATGCCCCTGGCGGGGGACGTGAAGCTCCCCTGGCTGGTCGAGAAGACGGCCGACTACTCCGGCGCGGACATCGAGGCCCTCTGCCGGGAGGCCGCCCTCAACGCCCTGCGCAGGGACCTGAACTCCAAGGAGGTCTCCCTCCAGGACTTCGAGGAGGCCATGAAGAAGATCGGCCCCAGCATCTCCCCGGACATGGAGGCATGGTACAGGAGCTTCATCAGGAAGGTGAGGCAGGTGCAGAAGCCCACCACCCCGGTGGCGTAGGCATGTCCATAAGGACGTGGAACCCCCAACCCCTCTACACGGCCGTGGTGGAGCTCCTAGAGAGGAAGGGGCCCATGACCGACGAGGAGCTCTACGGCCTCCTGAGGGAGGACCGGGAGGACCTCGGCTTCGGGGACCTGAACAAGACGCTGATGAGGATGGAGATCAAGGGAAGGATCTACGTCTCCAACCTGGCCCGGGGCAGGAGGAGGGTGGAGCTGGCCCCGCCCAGGGAAACCTGACATCCACCGACCGCTTCTCACATGCCTAAATTAATTGGTCTGGGGATATGAGGGTGTCTTTTAGTCCTCTTTGACGTATGAACCCTTTGAGCTCATTGTCCAGTGTTAGTAGCTTGAGGTTGAGGCGGGTTGAGCTCGCGTAGAGTATGTTGTCCACCATGTCTTTGTGGCCTAGTACGTGCAGTCTTAGAGCGTCATTGAACGTTTCGGAGTCCTCTTCCACCTTCCCGTATCTGCCGCCCTCGATGATGCTCCTCAGACCGGTGCTGAAGACCTCTCTGTCAAAGGTTGCGCTTGTCGAAAGTCTGGCTGCCACCCACAATGATTCGAGGACGCTGAAGCGTGAATAGTATACTTCGGCTTTGGTGTCGGCAAGCCCCTTGAGGCCTTTGGAGACTTCTTCACCAACATCGATCCCCAGGGAGGGAAGCATGAAGGATGTGTCAAGGAGAACTCTCTGCGCGGCCTGCCTGCCCTTCAAGGCTTATCGCCTCAACCTGCTCGGGTGTTATTGACGCGAACTTCTTCCCAGAGAGAGCTAGTTTGATGGGGTCCTGAAGGCTCTCCAGGACCACGGTGTTCCCGATGACCCTCAGCAACACCCTCTCACCCTCCCCCAGGCCCGTGGCCTCGACTACGGCTTTAGGTAGATAGATGGCGTGCTTCTTGCCGACGCGGGCCTCCACAGTCAGACCCATGATTCTTTCACCAGAATTTTTGGTGATAATCAGACTTAAAAACCTATCTCTGACTGCTCGCTGAAAAAGCCCGGGGTGCCAACCTTTTTCCAATGCTCACAGCCCGGTGGCCGTCTGTCCGGCGTCTCCCTCCGGCCGCCGAGGCCAGAGATGTTCAGGGACGGGCGGCCTCGGTCCGGGCTTGGCGGTGCGTGTTCACCGGAGCTCGATGGTGAGGGTGTTCACGGATCGGGCGGGGGCGGTGTAGACGAAGGTTTTGCCCCTTGCCTCCACCTCCCCCTCGGTGGGCCTGACCCGGCCTGGGGCGTCGAAGTCGTTGTGGTTCCTCACGTCCTTCGCCGTGAGCACCACCGCCCTTCCGCCCTCAGCCTCTCCGCCCCCCCGGAGGGTGACCTCGGTCTCCAGCTCCTCCCCAAGGTGCTGGTTGACCACCGTCAACACCAGGCGCCTCCCCCCTCGTCCCAGGGAGGCTGAGACGTCCAAGGCGTGGAGGGGTTTGGGCCTGCTCTGGGGGAGTTGGGGCCTGGGTACGCGCCGCGGGGCTTCCCTGAGGGTGGGGGACTCGGCCTCGGCCCTCACTGCCCTGTTTCCCATGTGGGCCCGGTACATGTCGAAGACGTGGTAGGTGGGTGTCAGGACCAGCCTTTCGCCCTCGGTGAGGAAGGGGCTCTGGAGGACGTTCACGGTCTGGGCCAGGTTGGCCATGACCACCCTCGCCGAGTGCCGGTTGAAGAGGTTGAGGACCGAGGCGGCCAGGATGGCGTCCCTCAGCGTGTTCTGCTGCCAGAGGCCCGCGTCCCGGGTGGCCTGGGGGTGCCACACCCCCCACTCGTCGACGATGATCCCGATCTCCCGCCTCTGGGCGGCGAAGAGGTCCACCGCCTCGACGGCCCGCTGGACGTGGTAGTCCAGGTTCTGGATGTCCCCCAGCAGGCCGTAGTAGTCGTCGTCGGTGAACTCCACGTCGCCGCCGTAGCCCCGGAAGTAGTAGTGGATGGAGAGGTGGTCGACGAGGCGGAGGTGGTCGCGGAGGGCCTCCATGAGACGGAGGTTCCAGTCCTCGGTGGTGTGGCCGCAGGCGACGAGCTGAATCGCGGGCTCGACCCTCTTCAGGAAGCCGGCGAACCTCCGGTACTCCCAGGCGTAGTAGACCGGGTCGAAGAAGCCTCCGCACCCCCAGTTCTCATTCCCCACGCCCCAGTACCTGACGCCGTAGGGCTCCGGGTGGCCGTTCCCGGCCCGCATCCCGCTGTACCGCGTCTTCCCCGGCCAGTTGCAGTACTCGTACCAGGAGTAGGCCTCCCCGGGGCTGCCCGAGCCGACGTTCAGGCAGACGTAGGGCTCCGCACCCACCAGGGAGCAGAACCGCAGGAACTCGTCGGTCCCGAACTCATTGGACTCCTCCCCTCCCCAGCTCAGGTTCACCCGCCCCGGCCTCCGGTCCCTGGGCCCGACCCCGTCCTCCCAGTGGTAGTGGTCGGCGAAGCAGCCCCCCGGCCACCGGACGACCGGCGGATGAATCCTCCTAAAGGCCTCGAGCACATCCCTCCTGAGGCCGCCGTCGTTAGGGATCTCGGAGTCCTCGCCCACCCAGATCCCGGGGTAGATGCAGCGGCCCAGGTGCTCGGCGAAGTGGCCGTAGATGTGGGGGCTGATCGTTCCGACGGTCTCATCAAGCCCCACAACTATCCTACCCTTCTCAACCATGGCGATTATCTCCTCTCGGAAGCATGCAGAGTTTCATGCGTTTATCGCTTTTGCCGTTCACACCGTCTACGAAGCGGAGCGCGAGGGACTGTCCTGCGCGGAACGCGTTCTCTCCGGCGTTTCCCTCATACCTCTGAGGGCCGTTCGTTCCCCGGCTTCCCACCCCACCGATACCGGGCTGTGACCGCCTGGGGAGTGGGGCAGCCTCCTCTATAGCAGCGTATTCTCTGCATGTTACGAAGAGTAAAATAGCTGTTCTGGGGCCCAGCTAGGGGAGGCGGAACGGAGTTGGGCAGGCAGAACCTTGAGAGCCTGGTCGAGGCCGGGAGGATATCGAGGTCAACCTACCAGTATCTCCAGAGGGTGCTATCGGAGAATCCGGGGGGCCTCGGGGCGGAGGCCGGGCCGCGGAGGGCCGCCGACAGGCCGGCCCACAGAGAGGCAGACCCCGAGAAGGCCTTCTACTTCTACATGGACCTGGGGGCACCGCTGGGCGAGAGGGCCCTAGACCTAGAGGATTTCAGGCGCAAACTCCTAACGGTCCCCCTCGAGTCCCTCAGGTTCCACCAGCGGAGGGGGGACTTCGCCCGGTGGATAAGGGACGTCTTCCAAGAGGACGCCCTGGCGGACGCCTTAGAGAGGGTGGACGGCTCAAACCCCGACCTGAGGAGGGCCCTCCTAGAGGCCGCGGCCCCACGCTAGGTCGAGCCAAGACCCTCACCTCCCTGGATTCCCACCTCAACCCCCGGTAATCGACGTCCCCCACCGGGAGCCTTTTATGGTTCAAAGACACTCCACCGAGATGGAGGGTCATGCACCTTGCCCCTGGCGCCTCAGGATGCCCTCGACGTGAAAAGGCTGGAGAGGGGCGTGGAGGCGATAAGGCATCTGCTATAATGGTGGGCGAAAACTCGCGCTTTATGTCTAGGCGGACGTCGCCTGGACAGCGATTTCACAGTCTAGCTTGAGAAATTAGGAATTTTGATGCCTTTTCGCGTGCCTCCCTGTTGAAGACCGTGTTCCTCGTCAGTTCATCGAGCCTCTCCTCCGGTCTCTCGGGCAGTGGCTGAATCAGGATTTTGTCTCCGAACGGGACGATCGCCACCTTTTGGCCCACTCTCAGGGGTACAACTCTTCTAACAGGCCGGGTGATGGTGATGCGAAACTTATCCGCCACCTCAACGACTTCCAAATCATCACCGTCCAAAACCTTATATTGTGCCACAATATAAAGGTTTTGTGCCACGTGGAGGATTGACGTTGAATATCGTTGAGACGGAGTTTCTCTTTGGGTTGCGAAGGGGCGACAGATGGCATAATCAAACGATGAAAATCCTTGAGTTGTTTAAAATGGGAAGAATTGGTGCGTTACACTCCTGCACATCGGCTTTCCTGGAGGTCGCGGCCGTGCTCCAGGCTCGCGGCATCCGGGCTGAACAGATAGAAGAAACCCTGTTTCTGATGAAACACGAACTGGCCGAATTCAACGTCGAAGAGGTTGAGTTGAGCTCCGACGACATAATAAGGCTATACGAGCTGCTTGGCAAACACGATATTACGTATTTCGACGCCATGCAGGCCGCCGTGGCACTTGGAAAAAACGCGGTTCTTGTTACCAATGACAAAATATTCGCAGCCCTCGGCGTTGAAACGATCTCCTTCAAAGAACTAATAAAGAGGACGGGGCTTAGCCGCTGATGCTGTCAAGTTCTTAGCTGGTTCGCCTCCTCTCCCCTTGGTGAGGGTGTTGAACCCTTTTCGGTCTTGTAAACAGGGGTTGAGCCTGAGAAGGCACTGGACCTAAGGCTTTCAAACGTAAACTCCTAACGGCCCTCGCGTCCCTCAGGTTCCACCAGAGGAGGCCGCCTCCACCCGAATCTAGGTCCTTATCACCCTTATCCCTGACTCCCCGATCCTCTCGGCGAGCCTCTTCATCTCCTCCGCGGCTGCGACGATCTTGTCCACCCTCCTCGTCTCACCCACCACCTCTATCGACCCGTCGTGGCAGGCCTCCGCGCAGTCGAAGGACCGGCAGGCCCCGCAGAGCTCCCGGTCCACGCGGTAACCACCGGTGTCCCTCCGGATCGCGCGGCTCGGGCAGGCCGCGGCCGCCTCGGCGTCTCTCAGCCTCTCCTCGTGGATCATGACCGTTCTCCCCGGGCTCCAGCTCTCAGGGTTCCCGCAGTACAGGCAGGAGAAGTTACAGCCCTTCAGGTACACCACGTACCTCAGGCCCGGCCCATCCTTAGTCGACCCCGGGCTCAACCTGAAGACGGTGCCCATTAACCCCCCCAGTGTACGCCCCCATCCACTCCACCCCGCTCTCGAGCCCAACCGATGCACATCCACATCCCGATTAGGCGCGGATTAAATGCCTTTCCTATCCGAGGGAGGACCGTGGAGTGGAGGCGTCTGCCAGCGCATAAGATTGGTGAGCAAAATCACGCTCAACCACGCTTATATTTGCTCAAGGCTATTGAGCAAGCAACGCCCCTTAGAACCAAATCCCATAAGACTTTTAACCAGATGCCACATGACGATACGCCTAGGATTAAACAGGGTGAGGGGAGATGAGGCTCAACGGCCTGTCAGTGTGTACCCTGATTCTGGCTTCACTGTTAACCGTCACGTTTCAGGCGGCGGCGCAACCAGAACCTGTGGGAACGATAAAAATAGCGTTTGGGCCCTCCTGGAGCCTTAGCACAGATCCTGATTTGGTTTACACAGACCTTGTGCACAACTGGTTTCTGTACGGCTGTTACGGGCTGGAGTTCCTGGATGTGAGCAAACCTGTTACCTTTGAAAAGTTGGCGGCTACCGAGGCCGATGTGGTGCTCATCTGCAACCCCGCAGGGGGATCGGTTGAGTATACGGAACCCGAGGTTGAGGCAATTCGGGAGTTTCTACGAATGGGCGCAAGGGGTATCTTCGTGTCTTATCTTTTGAACCGCGGCTCTATGGGATATGATGACAGTTTGCTGGCGCCCCTCGTTGGAGTTGCCAGTGATGCCCTGAGTTCCTTGGGCGAAACGTTGGATGCGCACAGCAACGTATATGATCTTGTTGAGCCGGATCATCCGATCTTTGCAGGAATATCGAGTCCATGGAACTCGGGTGGATATCCGTACTCTCAGCGTCTCGCTGTGTCAACTTGGCATGATGCTATCTTGGGCGGCGCTCAGATTGTGGCTGAGACTACCGATTCAGAGGCGGCCGTGATCGCCTACCGCAACGCCGAGTGGAGTGGCATTTGGGTCACATCCATGCCAGATTATCGCGGAAATGAGGTGGATAAACGATTTGTCTACAATTCTATTGTTTGGCTGTCGGCTGCGACACATGACATAGCTGTCACAAACGTCACTCCTTCCGAGGCAAGGGTGTATGAAGGTGAAATTGTTGACATAAACGTGACCGTTATGAATGAGGGGATGACACCTGAAATCTTCAATGTTACATCATTTTATGATGGAAATGTTATTGGAACGCAAACTGACGCTCTTTTTGGTCAGGGTGCATGGACAACATTGACTTTTAGCTGGAATACTTCAGGTTTGCCAGGGAACCATGTAATATCCGCAGAAGTTAGCGTCGTTCCTGGGGAAACCGATACTTTGGATAATGCCCTTGTCGACGGTATCGTGGAAGTTGTTGCAAGGAGAGACGTACCCATTCCAGGAGGGGGAAACGCCACTATTGAAGGGAATGTGACCATAATCAAGCCTCTTGTCAGAAAAAACGTTCTTCACTTAGATGCTCTTGGCCCCCCAGAATCAACGGGTTGGATTAATGTCACCTTCCCCACGGTGAACACAACTGACATCAAAGTCTTCATCAACAAGAAAAGACTCACCCCACCACCATTCCCAATCATCACCTCGAATGGAACACACTACTTCATCTACCTTGAACTCACTTTTCTCGTCGCCCTTTAGGAAGTTTTCTCTAACGCTAATAAGGGGAGGCAAAAAATCCCTCGTTCTCGGAGGGACGGGCGTTGGAGGAGCGGGGCGTGATCGTCATCCTGACGGACAGCATGAGGGTGGACCACCTCGGCTGCTACGGTAACCCTTGGGCCAGGACGCCGAACATCGGGCTCTACCGGCGGAGGGGCAGGATCACCACGCCCAGGCCGGGGCAGTACAGCCCTGAACGGGACGTGTACGAGCGGGACAACGTGACGGCGGAGGAGCCGGAGGTCGCGAGGCGGATGGAACGCCAACTGAGGGAGTTTCTGAACTCCCTCTTGACGTGAACAAGAACCCGCCCGGCGGCGGAGGAGGAGTAGTTAGCGTTGGCGGCTTTCTCTTCTTCGAGAAGTAGACTGCTCCAGCCAATCCTAGGATCCCAGCTACTACTATTGCCCAGAACCACCACCGCGTCCAGAAGGAAGCCTCTACTGGGGTTTTAGGGCTCCATGTGGGACTCCAGGGGCTCATCAGCGGATATTTGTCCGTGTTGTTTCCATCTATGACGCGGGGTTTGTCGCCTATGCCGTCACGATTTCGATCCTTACCTGTATAGTCACCCCAGTAGTTGCCCCCAGAGGGGTAGCCGTCATCCCAGGTGTTAATTGATTCACGGTTATCGACTTGATATGTGTTGTCAATGAAGTTGTTGTGATAGATGGAGTTATTGCTGGAATGCCAGAGGTTGATTCCAAAGCGGTTGTTGGTGGCGTTGTTGCCCGAGACCGTGCAATTGCCGGAGTGGTGGAGGATTATTCCCCATTGAAATCCTGTTACTTTGGTGTTTTTTACGACTACGTTGCTTCTGGAGGTTAGGTTTATTCCAGCTCTGGCTCCGGTGCCCTGCACAGTGTAGCCGGCCCCGTCAAGGACGATGTTGTCCCTCTCTACCACGATTGAGTCATAAATGTCAGCCCAAAGGATGTAGAAGGCGTTTCCAACATTCAAAATCGGCGCTCCCGGGGGGTCCACCGAGCCGTCCGGCCTAATGTAAACGGTTCCACCTGCCCCAACCACCGGTATATTAAATGACAATGTCAACATGCCTGCTAGAAACAGGGCGCTCATCAACAGCCCCCTGAGCCTCCCCATCGCCCCTCCCCCTGTTCACTCCAAAGTGATAGTTCTGGTTAAAAGCCTTCACGAACTCAGACGGGGAAAAGAGACCCGTTCCCTCGACGTGAACAGGATAAACATCCTAGAGCAACTCACTCATAGCCCGACCTGAGGAGGGCCCCCTAAGAGACCGTGGCCCGCAAAAACCTCGATACGTTAATCATTTATAGAAAAACCCTCAACTTACGCGGGGGCTGGTCCTTTGGCCGGCGGGAACATCCTCATAGGGACGGACATCGGGACCTTCGGGACCAAGTCGGTCGTGGTGGACGCCGAGGGGAAGATCCTGGCCGAGGCCTTCGAGGAGACGGACATCATCTCCCCCAGGCCTCTGTGGGCGGAGCAGTGGCCGCAGGTCTGGCTGGGGGCCGCCTGCAACACCATCCGCTCCGCGCTCTCCAGGGCCCGCGTGGACCCCTCCGAGGTGGGCGGCCTCTCCATCAGCGGCCTCTACAGCGGCTCCGGCGTCCCCTGCGACGAGAGGATGGAGCCCATCCGGCCCTGCCTCATCTGGATGGACCGGAGGGCGGTGGAGGAGGTGAAGTGGGTCAGGGAGAACATCGGCGAGGAGGAGGTCTTCCGGGTCACCGGCAACGCCATAGATACGTACTTCGGCTTCACGAAGATGCTCTGGCTCCGGTTCAGGGAGCCCGAGGCCTGGGAGAGGACGCGGCAGCTGGTCACCATCTACGGGTACGTCACGTACCGGCTCACCGGCCGGGTCTGCGTCGACTACTCCTCGGCCGGCAACTACGGGGGCATCTTCGACATCCACCGGCGCGACTGGTCCGGGGAGATGATGGAGGCGATGGGCATACCGAGGAGGCTCTTCCCCGAGGAGATCGTGGAGTCGAGGGCCGTGGTGGGCGAGGTCACCGAGGAGGGCAGCAAGCTGTCCGGTCTGAGGAGGGGGACGCCGGTCTGTGCCGGGGGGGTGGACGCCCCGGTGGCCGCTCTGAGCATGGGGTGCACCCGGGACGGGGAGCACTCGGCCATGGTGGGGACCTCGACCTGCTGGAGCGTCATCCAGGACCGGCTGAGGCTGACCCCCAGGCTGATCAGCTATCCGCACGTGGCCTACGACCGGGAGAGGCTCTACACCTTCGGCGGCTCCGCCACCTCCGGCGGCATGCTCCGCTGGTTCCGCGACCAGTTCGGGACCGTCGAGAAGACCCTCGGCAGCCAGGTCGGCCTCAGCCCCTACAAGATCCTCGACCTCGAGGCCGAACGGGTCCCACCCGGCTCCGAGGGCCTCATCGTCCTCCCCTACTTCATGGGGGAGCGGACGCCCATCTGGGACCCCGCGGCCAAGGGCCTCATCATCGGCCTCACCCTCAACCACACCCGGGCCCACGTCTTCCGGGCCCTGATGGAGGGGGCCGCCTACGCCCTGAGGCACAACGTCGAGACGGCCAGGGAGCACAAGATACCGTTAAAGCCTAAGATGGGCCTCGTCGACGGCGGGGCCAAGTCCCGGCTCTGGAGGAGGATCTTCGCCGACGTGACCGGTTTCCCCCAGGTCTACATCGAGAAGAGCCCGGGAACCCCCCTGGGCGACGCCCTCCTGGCCGGGGTGGGAACCGGGGCCGTCAAGGGCTACGAGGCCATCCGGGACTGGGTGGAGGAGGCCGAGACCCAGGAGCCCAACCCCGCCACCTCCAAGCTCTACGACGAGTACTATAGGCTTTACCTGAGGCTCTACGAGCAGAACCGGGAGAACTTCCAGAGGCTCGCAGAAATCGCGTCCTAGCACGCCTTCCCTTTCCAGAGGCTACGCTTATCTTTAGTTCCCTCCTCACGTACGCCCGGTGAATGTGTGTGAGCGGGGATCAGAGGCTTAGGGAGAGGCTCTGCGACGTCGGCCGGAGGCTGTATGAGAGGCGCCTGACCTCGGGCGCCGGCGGGAGCGTGAGCGCCCGGTGCGCCGACGGGAAGAGCGCCCTGATCAAGCCGTCGGGCTTCTCCCTGGCGGACCTGAGGCCGGAGCAGGTGGTCAGGGTCGACCTGGGGGGCAGGGTCCTAGAGGGTAAATACAAGCCTTCCTCGGACACGCCGTGGCACCTCCTGATCTACGCCGGGAGGCCTGAGGTGGGGGCGATCGTCCACGCCCACCCCCCGGTCTGCGGGGGCTTCGCCTGCGCCGGGGTCTCCCTGGACGTCCCGACGTTCACGGAGGTCGTGATCCAGCTGGGGAGGATCCCATTCATGGACTACGCGACGCCGACCACCGCGGACTACGCGAGGCTCGTGGCCGAGAGCATGAGGGGCGCCGAGGCGTTGCTGATGAGGAACCACGGCACGGTGACGGTGGGGGCCAGCCTGGAGCAGGCCTTCCAGAGGACCGAGCTCCTCGAGGACTTCGCCAGGCTCGTCCTCGTCGCCCGGCTCCTCGGCGGACCCCAGCCCCTACCCGACGAGGAGGTGCAGAGGCTCCGGACCCTGGACGCCGAGAGGCTGAGGATGAGGCTCGCCCGAGAGCTCTACGAGTAGGCCCCGAACAGTTTTATACCAAATGCGGTATGATAGGTGGTCTGCTTAGAGGAGGCGTGATCGGTCGTGGGGAAGTACGGTTTCGGCCTGTGGGCCCTTGATCCCCTGGGGGACCGCTTCAACCCCAGCGGGTACAAGCCGACCCTGAGCCTGATGGAGAAGATAAAACTGGCGGGCCGGGTGGAGATCGCCGACGGGGTGGAGCTCCACTACCCCTCGGACTTCACCGAGGACCAAGTAGACCAAGTCAGGAAGGCCCTGAGGGAGGCCGGCCTGGCCGTGCCGACGCTCTGCGTCAACCTCTTCACCGACCCCAGGTGGCAGAGGGGCTCCCTCACCAGCCGGGACCCCAGGGTCAGGGCCGAGGCGCTGGAGACCGTGAAGAGGGCCATGGACATCTCGGACCGGATGGGGTGGGGGGCCTGCACCCTCTGGAT
>Ga0315314_1002668_pt1 | contig 14575 bp, 16 predicted proteins | sample TDP9_MG_FD_203631 | JGI IMG/M metagenome (GOLD analysis project Ga0315314, IMG submission 203631) | Freshwater sediment microbial communities from Lake Towuti, South Sulawesi, Indonesia - TDP9 | ecosystem: Environmental > Aquatic > Freshwater > Lake > Sediment | place: Indonesia: South Sulawesi...
TGGTCTCTTCCTGTCTATATAGTTGCGGCGATGAAGATGGTTATCCAAAAGCCTACATGTTTAAAGTGCTTGATTAAACCTTCATTTGGGTCGGAGCAGTCCAAAGTTTCATTCGAGTTTCCCACACCATGCACTGAATATAGGCAAGAAAAGCCAACGGTTAGATTCGAGGGAAAAAGTTTATTAAAGGTGTGTAAAAAATTACATTGCTATGCATAAATCTAAATCTGGTCGCTACATGTTGCTCGGTCTCCAACGAACCAGTGTCTTACGTAGTGTCTATATAGCCCTTATCACCTGCTGGACATCTCTTGTTTTAGCTTGTGTTATTATTGTGATCTACCCTATTCCTGGAACCTACCTCTGGATCACTCTGTCAAGCATCTTATCTTCGAGCTTGACGGCGCCTGTGTTGGGGCCCGTGGGCGGGGCTATTTCGGGGTTCCTGTTCGGTTTGGCTGCACCTTATGTGAATCCTTCTATCGCTCTTCCTGCATGGACCTTTCTGCCTCCAACATTAGCCGCACTGACCAGCGGACTATACCTGTTTAACCGCTGGAAAGAAGCCACGTTGATACTTGTTTCTCAGATGGTAATCTGGTTTGCTCATCCTTTCGCTTTTTATCAGCTGATGCCCATCGTAAGCTGGGAATACTGGCTTGCTCTTGCTCTAATCGTCATCCCACCGATTAGAAACAGGATAATTGAGTCGATATCTTTGAGAAACCCTAGAACTTTGACTCCTGCCCTTTGGAGCCTCGCATGGGTTAGTCGGATAGGCGGCGACGTGATTACTGGCAATAACTTGGCCATATGGATCTTCGGTTGGACATATGACATGTATTTTTATTGGGCGCCCATGACCCTTTATTACGCTATAGTTGACTCTTTGAACTGTCTCGCAGGCGCAATTATTGGCACAGCAGTCCTTTTGGCCCTCAAGAGAAGCGGTTTAAGAATACTCGCAGTTGATTTTCATCCTGCGCTGAAGAAAGAGATTCGCCCACCATCGTTGAATGAAAATCCCTCTAAATGATGTGAAATTGATAGATACTAAAGGATTGATGAAGCATATAACAGCGTCTGCCCAACTCGCTGCCGCATTAGAAGTGAGCGGTTGGCCTAAACCAGGGAATGTCCATAGGACGAGAGATCATCCCGACGCTCGTTACGAACATTTTCTGGTGGGTGCCATAGCCCTGGGATCTTCTGTGGAGGCTGCTGCTCTTAAGGGCTTGAGAGTTGCCAGGAAGCAGATAGGCATTTCGGAAATGGGAGTAGGAAAACTAGTCAAAAGGGCAGTCTCAGACATAGCGGAATCCCATAATGGAGGTAATACCCACCTAGGCGTTTGCTTTCTCTTCATTCCCTTGGCGGCTGCTGCAGCGAAGACATACATTGAGACAGGAGAGATCTCTCCAAGCTTTCTACGGAGAAATGTTAAGGAGATTATGGAATCGACTACGCCAAGGGACGCTATTGAGGTCTACGAGGCAATAGCGTCCGTCAGCTCTCAACATGAGCTGGGAAAGGTTGATGGTGATCGGGCGCCGGATGTATACGACAGAAGGGCAAGGTTGAGAATTCTGAAGGATAAGATCACTCTCTTCGACGTCATGTATGAATCTTCGTTTTATGACAGCGTTGCAGAAGAGTTAGTGACCGCGATGGAGATCTCCTTCGAACTTGGATACAAAGAGTTGATGGAGACGTTTAACCGGACTCATGACATAAACGTAGCAACTGTTCACACGTTTCTTCGGATATTGTCAACGACACCTGATACCTTCATCGCAAGAAAAGTTGGACTTAAACGGACAAGCGACATAAAGAAGGCAGTCGATCTGGCTAGAAAGGAAACGATGTGGGTCTCGGAAACGGCCGAACAGGTTCTGAAGTTAGGAGGACTAACCACAAAAGAAGGAGAAGCAATGTTATGGGAGTTCGATAGAAAACTGCAGAGCCTCGGTAAGGATTACAGCCCTGGAACGACGGCCGATTTGACGGCGGCTGCGCTGATGATCGCGTTACTATGCGGTTTGAAATTCTAGTGGTCCGTGATGGAGCGCCTCAAAACCCGCGAAGGAGACTTTCTTGAAACCGCAGAGGGTCTGATCTTCGACGTCAAGGGGCTTGTCCACCCGCCAGACAGAGTCGTGGCGTATCTCCGCTACATAGTAGATTCTTCAGGAGATCGAAAGAGAGGGGAAAGAACCTACGTCAAAGTCTACTCAATCAGCGAAAGAGAGAGAATCCTAAGGAGCAGATACCCGCGATATCTCTTTCATGACCCGGTCTTCGGCGAACATTTGGAAGGAGTCCCAAACGATCTTATCTCAAAGCTTTATGAGCCAACGCAGAAGGTTTCAGAACTCCTAAATAAGCCGGATCTAGACCAATTTGAGGCACAAGCAATACAGTTTACTCAGATTGTTCACGACTCATCGAGTGTTCAGTTTGGCAAACTCGGATTATCCGGCTCTGTCCTCGTGGATCTTCACACTGCGAAATCTGACATAGATTTGATCGTTTACGGAAGGGACAACTGCATATCGGTACATGATGCCTTAAGGCAGTTGATCCAGAGATCGAGCAGCGTCGTCTCCGCGTACAGCTTGAACGATCTTAAGAGGCTCTATGAATTCCGTTCAAAGGACACGAGGATGGGGTTTGAAGACTTCCTCGAGATGGAACGGAGAAAGTTCCTGCAGGGCAGGTTCAAGGATAGAGACTTCTTCATAAGGCTAATACTGGATTGGGACGAGGTGGACGACAAGTATGGAGACCGCCTTTATCGGCCGGTCGGATACGCAAAAATCGAAGCAAAAGTTGAAGACGACGCGGACTCCATCTTTACACCGTGCAGGTACGGAATTTCCGAGGTCACGGCTCTGGAGGGAGCAAACGTCCCATTCCTCAAGGAGATAGTTTCCTTTAGGGGAAGGTTCTGCGAACAAGCCAGAAAAGGTGAAACTGTTATTACTCAGGGGAAGGTAGAGAAAGTCATTGAGAAGAACGGAACACAGTATTTCAGGCTGATCTTAGGGGCCAAACCCTCCGACTTCATGATAGTCAAATGAGTACCTGGGAAGTCATTAAGAAAAGTCAACAGTTCCTAAATTGGCTTAATGTAGTCTTGGCCTTCAGCCTCTTTCGAGCCAACTACGACCCGATGGTATTCTTGTCCAATTTTCGTTTGGACAACACTTTCTAGCTTCCCGCAAACTATTATTTTCTCATCCTTCTCGGCTACACCGCCGTAGAGCCCCTCATACGATGCTACCTCATAGATATCTGTTGCCATGGGCCCCTCAAGAATCTTGACATCTTCCACCTTATAGACTGAGGGTAGAAAATCAGCCTCAGAATCATCGGAGACCGTTGCCTTAATCGTCACTATTCCCTCAGGTTTGAAGATTCTGTCTCCATATCTTTCGGAAACGTCGTCCTCAAGTTTCACAGGATGCACCGAGAACATAGTTCCGCGGAACGTCCCTCGGCCCCATTTCCTTCTAAGTATCCATGCTGCTTCCTCATAGGTTAGGGGATACATCTCGGCCTTATTCAGACACCATTGTCTTGCTCTTTCGTCATCAAACGGTTGGATTAATGATCCGCCCTCTTTGGCCATTCGGAGGAGCGCCTGTTTCACCGCTTCCCTGTTTCTCATGCCGTGAAGGATAAGGTCTATATCGGAAAAATCCTGGTGGATATCTAAGAGCAGAGAGCCGGTGACGCCGAAATATTCGATGGGCACTCTGCTCTTGTCCGAGATGAGAGTTGCCACATCAACGAGTTTCCGCTGGAGAACATCCAACTCATCCATCTGTATAAGTTGAGAAAGCTTCCGCTCAGGTTTCACGTGAGCTGAGATCCTGTTCAGAGGCACAGCTGACATGCTGATGCTGAGGACCGGTGAATCGTAGATGTATTCTGGCTGATGTTCCAAGAATCTTAGCGTCTCTAATAGATCAAGCATAGTATAGTTGCGAAGGGCTCGTTTGAATCTGATGTTGCCCCTGCCCCATTTCCCAGACGGGTCTGGAACATACTTCAAGTAGGCGATAACACGGTCTGCCGGGTGAACAGGGCCGACAACGCAGAAGAAGTACCCCTCGATTGTTTGCACATAGTCTCTGTCTCTGAAAGCTCGCAAGAAAAGTCTTCACCGAAGCAGCCTTTAGCATCTAAGACATAAGTCGCCACAGATTTAAGCATGTTCCAAAAACTCTATACATGAGAAGATTATCAAGGAACAAACTAGACACGTTAACCATATGCCTAATCTACGCAAAAAGATCCGGTGGAGTTCAAATGCGAAACATAAAGGAATTCTAAATGAAGAGGTCTCATAACGCAGAAGAGGTAGATTTCCTCTGTTTGAACCTTTCACTCTTTCGTTTCACAAAAACATCTCATGCTTATACACTAGTAGCCTCGTTTTTTAACATAATTCTCTAAGCTCATAAGCTCTGAGTAAGCCAGATCTGCAAACTGGTGAAGCAGGGTTTCGTTGCCCTTAACTAAAATGCCATTTCTCAAGACTTTCAGCCTGAAGGACGGTGGAAGATATGTTAGCTCGACCAAATCCACTGGAAGGCCCAAATCGAGCTCAATTTTGGCGTTAAGGCTTAGAAGACCACTAAGGTTCAGCGTTGGGACGGAGTAAACACAGAGATCTATGTCTCTTACGCTGTCTCGTCTTGTAAAGCTACCGAAAATCATCGCAAGTAAGATGCTTTTCTCGTCAGCCAATGATCTCTTAGCTTTATCGATGATTTCTCTCTTCTGTTCCTTTCCAAACCCATAAAAATGCAGTACGTCATAAATCGGTTCCATATTTCCCTTTTATACTCCTCAAAAGCTTGTCAACACAACTGAAATCATTCTAAACAGAACCATAGACCTGGGCATCATCTATAGTCCAATAGCGATGAACCAATAAGTTTCTCAGCGTCACTATTCCGATCAAATCTTTGGCGCAATCAAAAATGTTTTCCTCCTCCAGCATCCTGAAACATTCAGAATAGGATCGCGGTTCGCGGCTGAAATCCTCTGTTGCTACATGTATGCATATGCTTCCGATAGCTTCGGCGAGAACTATAACATGGTACCTAATAGAGTATTTGTCTTCTATGCTCAGCGTAGAGTAAGGTTTCAAGGTAAGCCTCCTAAGTTCAAACATGGCTTCGAGAACTTCGTTCATCCCTTGCCCTAAAAGTGCTGGGTCAACCGGCATTTCGACCATCACTTCATAGTGTAATTCGCCCTGATAATAACTGTTACTATCTCCATAAATTCGAAGTTCTGAACCTTCTCAACGAACCGAATATCATGACATAGCTTCGAAACATGGAGTGTGACTAACAAGAGTGCTTGCAGATTTGTTTCTAGCTTTCGTAGCATACAAGCAAATGGTTAGGGGCAGTTCGGATACGCGCGCGTTGTGTGAGAGATCGTCATTTCATTCAATGCCTAGTGAAAGTCACCTTCCCTCTTCTGAGAACCTTCAAGAGATCATACGCGTAGGTCTTGCACAAGAGAGGGGCTTCTTTTAGCAACTAGTTAGCTAGTGAAGGTTGTGAACTGTTTTCAAACAGCCGATTTTCTCATCTACCGCTTCTATTCATCGGTCCATCATATTCTTCGGCTCCCAGTAGTTTTGAGTTCGTCATCTTCTTTGATACTTCATGTAGTTTCAGGTCGGCTGTGTAGAATGTGGCCTTCAGTTTCGTCGTCGCAGCTATGTATAGGGAGTCGTAAATCGTTATGTTTTGGTTTAGGGCTATGTCTATGGCTTCTTCAGAGAGCTCGCGTGTCGTGACTATACTCAGTTTATCGTATATGCTTGTCAGGTCTTCGATTGTAGGTTTTGCGTCTTCTGTTTTTAGGTCTTTATACACTTTGATGTGCTTCCATATGGCGTTTAGGCCTTCGGCTAGCGCTATATCCACAGAATACAGGGAGTAGCCTTTCCTTAGGAATTCCGTCACTGATGCTCTTGCTTCTTTCGAGCCAGTTTCGGCTGTGACGAGTTTCACAAGGATGCTGGAGTCTAGAACTAGGCTTAACGTCCTCTATCCTCCCTGATGAGTCCTGTTGAATCTACCTCTAGTTGTCGTCTCTCAGCTCTCAACTCTATTTCTCTGATCGTCTCTATCAGCTCAAGGTGTTTTACCCTCTCTTCAATGAATGTTCGGACTTCGTCGCTCCACTTTGTCTGAGTCTTCTTCATCTTTTCCTTAAGTTCGCGCGTTATACGCACTGTGAAAGTGGATGCCATGGCGTCCCACCTGTCATATGAGAATTTGTAACACAGCTTCTTAAACATATTGTTGCACATTTATTGGTTTCCTCCTCCAATCCTTTAAGCAGAAATTCAGGGAAATCCTTTTGCAGCTTTCCTTATTCGCCCGCGCCAAACCGGTGATTCTGATTGGCGGACCCTCATAAGTTCAAATCCTGGTTTGAGTTCTTGAATTTCTAAGGTTTGCAGTTCTCAAGAGTCACTATCAGGGTCTTTTCTGCTTGCCTTCGATAAGTGCACGGAGAAGCTGGATACATGAAGGAAGTTGGCAATACATAGCTTACCCTGCTGAGATTGGAAATTTTAGAAGGACACATGAGTTGTTAAAAGGTTATAAAAATGCCGATATGTGGAATCAAGAATTAATGAAAAAAGAGTACTGGAATCCTACAGAAGCATTACCAAGGCAAAGTTTAGAAAAAATGCAGTCTGAAAAGCTATAAAAGCTAGTCGAATATGCTTATTCACACATTCCTTTTTGTCAAGATAGAATGAATGAAATGAAAGTTAAACCGCGGGATACTGATGATGTAAGAGACGTTATACACTTTTCTACCTTTTAAAGAACATATACAGAGATTATCACCTTATGGTCTTGTTGTCGATTCTGACTCAATTCATACTACCTATTTTTCTGATGGAGCTATGGGAACACCTGTAGCTGTGCAATATTCAGAATCTGACTGGAATGAGCTTGTTGATACTGCGGCTAGGGTTTATGTAGCAGCCGGTTTAGGGCTAAATTTGAGCAACTGTTTACAATAAGTTCTGCAATTTTTATATGCTCGTTTATACACTTCAAATAACCTATCGTAAAGCTCATTATTGCTTCTTGAAGGTTCATGAGTTTCGACATCATTAATCATCTCCTCTGCAGCTTTTTCCATACAAGAAAAGTCTCCGATTGCTATGCCAGCAAGTATAGAGGCACCTAACACAGAAGCCTCTTCCACTTGGGTTCTCACAACTTTTTTGCCAGATATCTCGCTGACGATTTGCCTCCAAAGGCTTGACCTTGCTCCTCCTCCACTGATTTTGATAACGTCAACCTTGAAATGTTCTTCGATAGCTTCTTGTATCCACCTTAAAGTGAAGGCTATTCCCTCCATCATGCATCTTATGAAATGAGACTTACTGTGAGCTAAGCTTAATCCAAATAGCATGCCCCTTACATATGGGTCTCTGACTGGAAATCTCTCCCCAGACATGAAAGGCAGAAATAGCAAGCCATCGCAGCCTGCTGGTGCTTTAGCTGCCTGCTCATCTAATAGCTTATATGCTTCGATTCCTTTTCGCTTCGCCTCTTCAACTTCTTTCTCAGCAAAGTTGTCTCTGAACCATCTGAGAACAATTCCACAATTGTTCACTGCACCACCCGGAAGCCAGTTCCTTGATGCGACATAGTAACAGAAGAATCTCATTTCTTCATCCCAGATCGGGTATTTTGATATCACCCTAACTGCACCACTTGAGCCTAGGTTAATCGCACCAATTCCATCTTTAATCGCTCCTGAGCCAACATTTGATAAAGCGCCATCTGAAGCACCTAGCGCTACTGGTATTCCCTCCTGCAAACCTAGAAGTTCGGCAGCAGTATTTGGCAACTTATCGAATACTGTATCGCCTTCAACAAGGATTGGTAGCATAGATTCATCAATTTCAAGAACTTCGAGGAGTTTACTGTCCCATTTGACTTCATTTATGTTTAGCAGTTGGGAACCAGAAGCTAATGATGGATTACTATAGTAACTACCAAAGAGCTTGAAAATTATGTAATCTTGTGCTGTTATTATCTTTCTACATCTCTTAAATACATTTGGCAAGTTTTCTTTAACCCAGAGAATCTTTGGCGCCACATAAACGAATAGAGGTGGACAACCAGTCCTTCTGTATAACTCGTTCGTACCTATCTTCTCTTCAAGCTTCTTAACCTGCTCAGATGCTCTAACATCTGCCCACGGGATTAACCTTGTCAAAGGTTTTCCATCTTTGTCTACGCAACATAATCCATGCATCTGCCCACTGAATCCGATTGCCTTCACTCTTTTACCTACTACTCTGGCAACCTCCCTAACGACCTCGACCGTAGAGTTAAAGAGTTCATTTGGCTCCTCTTCAGCCCAACTTGGCCTTGGGTGTACAATTCCAACTTCTCTTCTGGAATCAGCAACTACCTTGCCGTCATAAGCAAATCCAAAAGCCCTAACCACAGTAGTTCCTATATCAACACCAAGCAGAATATCCTTGTTCATTTTTCAGATACCCTTGTGTCTGCAGCATGTAACGATCTCTCGCCCTTAAAGAACCTTTCCGGATCTTCAGCATTCTTAAGAATCCCATCTCAGACGAATTGTAGGGCCTCACTATGGAAGTATTGGCCGCTGCTTTTTGAGTATGTTCCATGATTTGGAAGGATGTAGCAGTATCCCAGACATACCCATCTTCTGTTTTGTTTGTTAGAATGGTAAAGAACGCAAGCGGAAAAAAGAAGAAATATTAATAGATATTCTTTCCTAGAAATATCCGTCAAGCAAGCCGCTTTTGGCAACTGTGATTGACTGGCCCTTGGAATTTGGACCCAGATCTTTATTCTAAGGGGATTCACATACGTCGACTTCCAAGGCTGGGAAAGATCATCTCACCCTATCTTTTGGGACAGGAGGCATGGGCGGAACTGAAAACAACAAGCTTAAATCTGTGTATTTTCTGTGTATAGATGGTGGGCTCAATGGGATACAGAACAATCAGTCTTTCGGATGAGGCTTACGAAATGCTTGCCTCTCTAAAGAGGACGGGGGAATCCTTCACGGATGTGATATTTAGACTCTGTTCGAAGACCGCCAAGAAGCCTCTGAGAGGCTTTGCTGGGTCCTGGAATATGACCGATGAAGAGGAGAGGAAAATTTTCGGCGAACTTTCGGAGCTGTGGAGGAAATATGAAGAAGGTTTGCTTAGACACGGATTTTCTGATAGCATTACTGAGAAACAAACCAGAAGCAGTCAAGAGGGCTGAGGAGTACGATTTCCTTAATGTAGAAATTTCAACCACTTCAATGAACGCTTTTGAAGTCTACCTAGGCGCCTTTAGGTCAAAGGACGTTACGAAGAAGAAGAATACCGAAAACACAACAAATGGTCAGTGAAAGAGTTTGGACGAATGTGTGAAGATACGGGCTTGAAGACTCAATCTTCGAGACTGGTAGGAGGCAGATGGCTTAATTATATTGGCAAGAAATAGCACAGATACGTTCCTTTTTTCTGTTAATTAGAGCTATCAGAATCTTGGTCAGAGTTTCCATCCACACCAGAATTCATCTTGCGTTAATCTGTTTCCTGCAAGTTATCATGACTGCCTTTCGCTATTTCTTTCTTCCTCAAAAAAACAAAAATTCAAGAATTTAAACGCCAAGACAAAATAGAAAGATACGGAAAAACTCATGGAACACTAGTAGAGACCCTTTCCCAAAAATATCCCTAAAACAATCCCTTCTAGCACATTTTATATGGCGGGCCCGCTGGGATTTGAACCCAGGATCTCCGGCTCCGCAGGCCAGTGTCCTAATCCTGGCTAGACTACGGGCCCATCAGCTAAGAGGTTATTTTGGGAATTAAAGGTTATTCTCGGCTATCTGTATATCGAGTGTTTTGCGCATTGATCTGCATCCCGTCTTTCGCAAACGACCCAATCAGATGGTTCGATTACTGATGGCTTATATGTGCTATGCACCTTAGCTTTCACTGTTGGTGATCGTTTGGTGAAAGATGATGAAGTACTGGAAGAGTTGCGTCGAATCCGTGCGTTGCTGGAACCTAAGCCTGCTCCGCCTCCAACTCCGCCTAAAGGTTTGCTAGCTGAGTTCAGAGATTTCGTCTCAAAGTATAAAGTGATGGGGATGGCCGTCGCCTTCATTCTTGGCTTATACTTGGGCTCCCTAGTTCAAGCTCTAGTTAACGACCTCATAATGCCCATCATACAGTTCGCCAGCCCTGGAGTAGCCTGGGAAGCCGTAGTCGTCGGGCCCTTCCGCATAGGCCACTTCATCGGATCGCTCGTAACGTTCCTAATAGTCGCATTCGTAATCTTCATACTCGTGAAGATAACCAAGAGATGGGGCATAGAATAGCGCCAATACTGGCTGATAACCTGCTGATAACGGAAGACAATTGGAAGGAGAGGGATGTCTGCCTACTGGGCAATCTGAAAGAGATCTCGCCAGTAAGGAATAGCTACCACTATGAAGCCTTGAATATTCGGTAGAGATAAGTGGTTGAGCTCCGCTATGAATTGTAAGAGCAGTAAGAGGGTCAGGAAAACCGAAATCATCAATGCGCATGGGCATGAACTTATTCAGTCTAGGCACAGAACAACCTTCGAAATCACGAAGGACGAGATCCTAACAGAACGCGGCGAATGCATAATAGCCGTAAATGCGGACAAGAGCGCAGCTGACCTGAGCAGTGACTTCAAGGAATACGCCAGAAAAGCAGACGCCAGAATAACCATAACGATCGAAACAGACGAGATAAAAGAGACCGTTGAGGCCAGAGGAGACCCCAAGCTTTCATTCACCCACCCCAAGGACATCGTTGTGAGGAAAAGCACCTACATATGCGGTAGAACAGTGGCCATACTGGCGGACAAAGCAGCGTCCGATCTGTCAAGAAGACTCGTTAAGAGGCTTCAAAGTCCCCATCAAAGGGTCAAGATAACACTAACCGTTGAGATTGGCTAATGTGCACACTAAAGTGAAATTCCAAGAGAATTCCTAAGGCCACTGACTTCTAGACTCCTCGGTTGGGTCGAAATTTCACAGTGGTGAATTGTTCCTGATCTGGACCTATCAGTACGCATAAGACCGAACATGAATGAGAAACTACCTTCTAAACTGTTCACAACTCTTTTAGATCGAATGTCGCTATGCCTAGATCCTCTTGGTGCTCGCTTATGTAAGCGTCGCTCGTTATTAATGGCAATTCGTACGCCCTAGACGTTGCCACGTGGAAGGTATCAAAGTAATGGATTTTCCTCGGGCCGCCGTGGCGCATGTACAATGTTAACGCGCTTACTGCAATCGCGGAGGTTACCGGCAATGGCGTGTGCGGAATTGACGCGATCGCCGTAAGGACCTGAATCACTACTCTAAGCTCTACGCCTTTTGAGCGTAGACCGCATGTCACATCGTCATACAACATGGAGGATACGAAAGCCTCCAACATGCCTGTCATTATGGATCTGATAACCCTTTCCGAATGGTCTGCGAGTTCATCGCCGCTGATGTACGATATGAAAACATCAGCGTCCAGAAGGAATCTGCCCTTCAACTCTCTTAGATATGAACTCTTCTCCCGCCTCTTCAAGTTCCTCTACGCCCCAAGGAATCTTAAGTGAACCCTTTAGCTTCAACGGGTCTGGAAGAGGGATCAACCTAATGGAGTTGCCTTCAAAAACGATCAGGAATCTTGTGGCCTTGATTCTAGCCCTCACTTCAGCTGGAAGGGTTAACCTACCTCTTGAACTCAACGTCACGATGGTCATATTCCCACAAATTGAAACAATGACCCGCAAATATAAAAAAATTGCCCCCAGATTCAAATTTCAGGGGCGATATGGCAAGACTTAGATCTATGAGCTCATCTCCTAAACTATTGAGACTATTATATGCTTACTGATCTCGGATAGTTAAGCAGGATGTCAGCTTCTTCGAGAAGTCTGAATCTGGTATTCCAGTAGCATGCATGGGCCTATTCAGAGTGGTCATGGAGCTAGCTTGGAAGAAGAATTGAAACTGAACGACAAAGCAAGAGATTATTTTCAGAGCATAGGCTAGATGCCAGCTAGCCAAAGGCGTACCTATCTTAGGCCCCTTAGTTCCAGAAGGTTTAGTAATATGTCGGGTCTGTTTGTACCTATCCCATCGACACCTAGATCTAACATTCTTTTCATGTTCTCGATATCATCTGGGTTCCAGACTTGAATCTTCAAGCCTCTACTGTGCGCCTCTTCCACAAGTTTGGATTCGACATTTCGATAATGGATGTGAATCGCTTCAGAATGGGCATCGAGAGCCCTCTGACAAATGTCAACTTGGACATGAAAGAAGAGTGCTCCCGTTCTCAGATTCGGGTTCATGTCGTGCACTCTTCCAAGCAGCTCATGTATGAAAGACGTGATGATCACATCCTTCTCAGCGTTTAGGCTTTCAATCAGTTGAACTACGGGCTCAGTTGCTTCCCCTACTTTCAGCTCGATCTGTAGGATGACCTTTCCCCGCGTTAGGCCAAGAACCTCCTCCAAAGTTGGAACATGCTCGCCTTTTCCGGCGTCAAGCTTCCTTATCTCGCCAAAGGTGAGGTCTTTGACATATCCATGCCCATTGGTTGTCCTATCAACAGTCTCATCATGGATTACCACTATATGTCGATCCCTCGTCATGCGAACATCAATCTCAACCTGATCAACACCCAATTCGACGGCTTTCCTAACTGATCTGAGCGTGTTCTCAGGCTCTAACCCAGCTGCTCCCCTGTGCCCAACAACCCTAATCATAGTTAACCTATTCCCTGACGCAAATGACAGAAGCTAGGATGATCATAACTGCTCGAGTCGAAGCCCATTCAAAACATTACTGCCCTGCTCTTTTAACAACTTATCCACGTTCTCTTTAGTTACCCCTGTGGTGGTTCCAACCATCGTCACGCAGGCCGCTCCAGCACCCTCACCCTCCAACAAGACATGGGCTAACTCATCCTCAGACAATCTGGCGACCTCAAGCGATTCCTGATCTGCCACGCGAACAAGGCCACGTATAACGCCAGCACAGAACGCATCGCCAGCCCCGGTGGGATCTATCACGGGCACCTTGAAAGCTGGCATCTTCAACACTGTTCTCCTTGTGGTAGCGATCAGTCCTTGGTCGCCGAGGCTAATTATGACGATTTTTGCACCCTTTTCCAACAGTTTTTCGGCCGCTATTTTCGGATCTATTTCACCCGTTATCTTCGTCGCCTCAAAGTTATTGCAGTGGAATATATCAGCCCAGCGGAGGGTTGGAAGGACTATTTCCCAGCCATGTCTGTATGGGGCAACCGGATCGACGAAAGTCAAGCACCTGTGCTCCTTAGCTCTCTGCAAAATTTTTGGGAGGTTTTCGTCAAATTCCCCCATGAATCCAACCCCGCCCACATAGAAGACGAGAGGCTTCTCCTCGTCTAGGATGGAGACGGAGTGATTAGAGCTGAGGTGCCAGTTTGCTCCGACATCCACGTGATATCTCCGGTCTTGTTCCTTCACCACAAGAATGAGGTCTTTTGAGGTGCCTATCCCTTTCACCCTTTGAAGATGGCTTACGACACCATGCTCCTCCAAGGTGTTCTCGATGTAGTCTCCAAAGACATCATCGCCGATCGCGCCGACAGAACTGACCTCGCCCCGTTTTAGGCTCAGCTTTGCCAGATCGATTGAGACGTTCCCTGCGTGGCCGCCTATATGGGTCTCTATGTTTCTTCCGGTGAATAATAGCTCCCCCGGGTCAGAGACCTTCGGAAGGTCTGCTGCTATGATGTCTACCACTAGGATGCCAACGCAGGTCACTAACATTCGTAGACCTCCTTCATTCAACTTTCCTTAAGAAGAAGGCTTATGCCCTCCTTTAAGGGTATCTTAGCCTTAAAACCTAGGACTGATTCGGCCTTAGACGTGTCGGCTAACGTGTGGTAAACGTAATTCTTAATCGGGTTCGGCTTATAGATAGGCTCTAGACTCTTGTTTAAAACCTCATTCAGCATCCTCACAACATCGTTGAAACTGTTGGCCACACCGGTTCCTACATTAAAGATCTCACAGCCAAAGTCTTTCTTCATAGCGAGAATCAACGCCTCTACGACGTCGCTGACATATGTGAAGTCCCGTGTTTGAGTACCATCTCCAAGAATTATGGGCCTCTCATCCTTCAACATAGACCAGAGAAACTGTGAGATGATATTTGCGTATACGCCCTTATACTCTTCTTTCGGTCCATAGACGCTGAAGAACCTCAAGCCTACGGATTTGACGCCGTGCAAAACGTTGTAGAGCTTAGCTAGACGTTCAATCGCATATCTGCACTCAGTGTAATAGTCCGTGACATAAATGGGCATGTCTTCACGGTACGGTGGGTCATTTCCGTTATAGATGCTACTGCTGCTCGCGTAGACCACCTTGCATCCCCTCTCCTTGGCGTACTCAAAGATGTCAATCGCATCATTGACGGCTCCGCCGACAAGTTTGGG
>Ga0315314_1002670_pt1 | contig 14572 bp, 15 predicted proteins | sample TDP9_MG_FD_203631 | JGI IMG/M metagenome (GOLD analysis project Ga0315314, IMG submission 203631) | Freshwater sediment microbial communities from Lake Towuti, South Sulawesi, Indonesia - TDP9 | ecosystem: Environmental > Aquatic > Freshwater > Lake > Sediment | place: Indonesia: South Sulawesi...
CTTCTCTTCCACAAACTATGCATCTTTTTCTTTTACCCATTCCTTTCTTTACCGCCAACCCAATGATATCCATCTTAGTCTCACTTTCAATTTTGTTGCGACATTTTTCATCCTCACACCAACACGCTTTGATTATCGACTCTTTCCTCCTTTTACGCCCTGCTATATTCGCAAGATTAGATGCAAAAGCAATATTTGCTGTCAGTGATCTCTTGGCACGCTCCGACATATCTCTATGAATTTCCCGCAGCTTCCGCCTTATTCCTTTGAGCATTCCCCTTAGATGAACTGATTCTTTCACTAGCGTATCTCGACGGACAATAGTTACAGTTTTGTTTTCCGCTTCCCTACGACCTATTTCCAAACGTATTGGAATGCCACGTTTTTCCCAATAGTAAAATTTCTCGCCAGGAGTCAATTCTCTGAGGTCAAGAATAGCTGCGAAACCCTTTTTACGGAGCATTTTTTCAACTGACTTTGCGTAATCTACAACTCTTTCGACAGCTTCAGCGTAGATGATTGGCACAATGACCACAAGTATGGGAGATATCGAAGGAGGCAACACCAGACCATGATCGTCACCGTGTACGCTAACAACACTAGCCAACAATCTTTCTGACTGACCATAACAAGTTTGATAGGCATATTCATGGCTGCCATCGGCTTTTTCATATCTAATGTTGAAAACGCGCGAAAATGCTCGTCCAAGATTGTTGACGCTTCCTGTTTCCAAGACTTTTCCGTCTGGTAGAAGTGTGTAAAATTCGAAGGCACCTATGGCTCCTGGAAATAGTTCCCATCGAGGCTTTTTAACTAGAAGGTATGGCAATGCCAGCTTTCGAAACAACTTCTTGTAGATTTCTATTCCAATGGAGATTTGCTTTTCTGCTTCTTCTAAAGTTGCGTGCACTGTGTGCGCTTCATTGAATGGCCACATTTCTCTTTCTCTAATTAGAGGCTTTGTAGTTCTAGTTTCGTATCTAAAAACACTGACTGTTTGATAGATTTTGATAGGCAAATCTTTGTGAGAGCGAACCCAGAGAGAGAACATTTCATATATTCCAGTTTCGCTAGTGGGTCTCAACACCAACTTTCTTGGAAGACTTTGCTTTCCAGCTCTAGTTACCCAGAAAACCTGGTTTTCAAAGCCTCGGAGATGCTGTCTTTCTTTCGCAAACAAATTTTCAGGAATAACCATTGGAAAATATGTTTTAGAATGCCCTATGTCTTCGAGAAACCTCTCTAGGATTTTCATTACGTTTTCTATAATTTTTGTTCCATACTCTTTCCAGACGACAAAGCCTTGAACGGGGTATCTTTGATCAATGATGCCTGCATCAAACAGGATTTGACGGTACCATTTGCTAAAATTTCTTTTCTTATTCTGGAACGCGAACACCCATTGTTTGGCACCAACAAAAAGAGAAGGGAAGACACCTTATTAACCTTAACTCCCACACAAGAATGAATTTTGTATTTGTGTTTTGAATTCATTTTTCACATTCATTCTTTTTTTATAGACCTAAATCACATGATGCGATAGAGGTCGCAACAATGGAAAAATCAGAAATCTTAACATACTCCGTTTTGTTTGTTGGAGTCGGTTTGCTAGTATTCACGTTTTTCAGTGCATATTTGTTTCTTGGAGAGAAAATACGTTTCCTTTCAACGAATCTTATAGAAGCGTTTGGTGAAGCCATTGGCCCTCTGGTAGAAACTTGCATCAGAATTATGTATCTAGGCATCATGGGTTGGATAGGCTCAATTCTAACCATAAGAGGAATACAACTCCTAACACAATTCAAACAAGAAACCAAAGAGTCAGCAGAAAAGTATCTGTCCATAACAACCCCCACCGCTGAAATTGCAGAGGCGCCCGAAATACCTAAACTGCCAGAGCAAAAAGAGCGGAAGAAAGAGGGATGAAACAGGCTATAAGGGCCTTAAGCTTAGCCACAAAGATACTCTGGATTCTCATAATCTTCTTCTCCATAACCGCAGTATACTCTGCAGCGAACCTAAGAATAAGTTTCGGCGAACCAAAAACCTCCTTCTCAAACGGCATCATCTCACTATCTACACCCTTATTCATTAATAACACAGGCTTCTACGAAATCACAAGCACAAACATCACGACGCATATAAAAGATCGTGACAATAAAACGATCTCAGCGTCCACGACCATAATGCCTACAATCCCACCAAACCACAATATTCAGAAAACACACAATATAACGTTGAACCTAAAAAATCTGACTAAAGAATTTCCATACTTAGCCTTTAACGACAGCGTTTTTAACATACACACATTCGTTGCGCTAAGATTTGCCAACGTAATTCCCATCCAAATGTCAACAAATGCAACAATGTTGTGGGGAGCGCCGCTCTACAACTTCTCCATTGGTGAAATCTCTTTAAACCATGCCAAAAAAAGATTGATCGTTCCATTAAGCTTTGAAAATCACGCGTTCTTCAGTGTTAATGGAACCATGCGCCTTGAAGTTTACAATTGCGAAAATGAACAGATAAGCACTGCAGAGGTCTTAATCGAAGTGACCCCTGGTTCTAGATTTGAAAACTCTGTGGAAATGAATGTTGACCCATCGAAGCTAACACATGAAGGTCAAATACATGTCTTTTTTGAAACTTCAATGCTCAGTTTTGGACCAATCGTAAAGAGTTGGGTGGTCTCACATGGATAATAGAATAAAATGGAAAGCATTTTCTAAGAAGATGATACCAAAAATCTTGAAGGCATCTCTATCCGTCGTCATCTTATACTTTTTACTCTTCTATTTTCCAACACTAGTAATGTCCAGTTTTATTACATCTGAATATAAACCGTTCATTGACACATTTGCGGCAATAGCAATATTCTTCGTTTTCATTACTCAGCTAGCGTCTGGAACAATTTTTCAGTACATGTTTGGCGCTGCTAGAGCATTATTCTTCATGATATTTTTCATGCAAGTCTCGAACAGTGGAGCAATAACTGGAAATTTTGAGGCAATATCCATACTTGTCGATTTACGAGTGTTCTTCGCTATGCTCATTGCTATAGAACTTTTGGAGTTTGGAAAAAACCTATTCGAAGCAGTAAACTTCTTGTCGGAAAAAGTCGAAACCTTCCGCTTGCCCGTTATGAAGCATTAAGAGAATTGAAATATTCTTAACAGCGAAATAAGCCGTATATTAAGACGTGACACTACTGTTTCTTGATGTGCTGAGAAGAGAAGGGAGAGTCTTATTATCGGTTGAGCCCCGCCAGGTGGAAGGAGTTTTCCCCTCCTTTCTCCTTCCACAGCTCGTCGAGTTTAAGGCTATAATTGTTTTATTTTCCATTTGCTCTCTTCAGCTGTATCTTCCACGATGAATCCTAACTCTTGAAGTTTGCTTCTAATCTCATCGGAAGTTTTCCAGTCCCCTCTTTCGCGTATTTTTTGTCGTATAGTAAGAATTGATTTCACCAGGTCTTCCACTAGCCTATCGCTTTCAGGTTTCCTTCTCTCCATAGTGATTGTGATGCCGAGAATGCCCTCAACAAGGGTCTTTATAATTTCAGAAATTTCTTTCTTAACTTGTCTCTCTATTTCTACATGAGTCTCTGTGTATTTGTTAATCTCCTTCACCAAGTCAAATATGGCAGAGACGGTTAAGGCTGTGTTGAAATCGTCGTCCATGGCTTCTTCAAATTTTTGCTTAATTTCCTTTGTCTTCTGTAAAAGTGCTTCATCATCAAGACCTCTTTGTTCGCTTTCTTTTAGCGTTCTGAAACTCTCAACGGCATTTGTTAATCTCCCAAGATTTCGTTCAGCCTGCTTCAAATCTTTTTCATTAAAATCTATCGGACTGCGATAATGAACTGAAGCCAAAAAGAACCTTACGACTCTTGCTCCATACTTTTCTATAGCCTCATGGGCTGTAACAAAGTTTCCAAGCGATTTTGACATTTTCTTTCCATTTACTGTGAGCCATTCATTATGAAGCCAATACTTTGCAAGTGATTTTCCGGTTGAGCTCTCAGATTGTGCAATCTCATTTTCATGATGGGGAAAAATTAGGTCTTTTCCGCCGCCGTGAATGTCGAAGGTTTTCCCAAGGTATTTCATAGACATTGCGGAGCATTCAGTATGCCAGCCGGGTCTGCCTTTACCCCATGGGCTATTCCATGCGGGTTCTCCATGTTTCTGTCCTTTCCATAAGGCAAAGTCTGCTGGGTTCTTCTTATCTGGATTTATGTCGATTCTGGCTCCTGCTTTTAATGCCTTGGCTTTATTTCCTGAAAGATTGCCGTAATCTTTGAATTTTGCTACGTTGTAGTATATGTCGCCGTCTATTTTGTAGGCATATCCTTTGTCCATTAATGTCTGAATTAAGTTTATTATTTCTTCTATGTGTTGAGTTGCGTGTGGATTAATGTCTGGCTTTCTTATGTTAAGTCTTGCAATGTCTTCGAAGTAGGAGTCACTGTATTTCTCTCCCAACTGTTGAAGACTAGTTTTCATTTGTTTAGCTCTTTTGATGGTTTTGTCATCTACGTCGGTTAAATTGCTAACGTAATATACAGTGTATCCCTTGTGTTCCAAGTAGCGTCGGATAACGTCAAAGGCAACAAATGACCTAGCATTGCCAATGTGTATGTGGTCATAAACAGTCGGACCACAAACATACATGCGCACTTTATTCTTGACCAGCGGCTTGAACTTTTCTTTACGTTTTGTGAGCGTATTAAAAACTTTCAGAGTCATATGTCTTCTACCTTTATTTCTTTTCCAAACTTATAGTTTTTAGCTGAAATCATTTTTTTGGATGAAGAGACAAATCTCGACAAAATAGACTTCTTTAGCGGCAGAATCTCAAGGACAAATGTAAGCCCTCTGATACATCCTTTCACCATCTAGGTTAGAGGAAAATCAGCATTTTACCTTATAAACGTATGGGAAGATTTAGGGCAATATTTCAATCTTGATTATCTGTCGTTTTTCTAATCGTTTGATTGCGTCTAGAAATTCGCTTTTCTGTTTTCCACTGAGCTTCAAATGCTGTAACATTTCTTTTACTGAGATGCGTGGGCGTCCAAACTTTCGAATTTGACCCTGCAAGTGGTTAACAATGAGTCTTTCAACTCGTCCACATTTCCAAGTTGTGTTGCGAAGCAGAATAGCTATTGACTTGATTATTCTCTGTGCTTCTTCTCTTGTTCGTCTGACCATCAGCTTTTCATCTCATTCTCGTATTCAATGTTACTATTGTTTGAAGAGTACTTATGAATTTAAAGATAAAAACTATTCTCTGTCTTGACAAGTATCGAGTCAATGAATTCTCTAGGTTTATATGACTAAATGCATCGTAAGAAATAAAGTGTGGGTGTTTGACATAATTGAAAGAAAACATTGCAAGAGTCACAGTCGATCTTGAAACGAGACAGATTCTCGAAATTCATCTCTACGAAAGAAATCTTCGATTCAAATGCAAAAGATGCGCCATCTACTGTTGCAAGTTGGGTGGATCCAGCTTAACTAAAAAGGATATAGAGCAAATGGAATCCGCTGGGTATGATATAAATGAGTTCATTGAACCTACGAAGAGACAATATGAAAACTTTCCTCTCATGCCAAGCATGGTTAAAGGCAAGAAGGATGGCTCATGCATCTTCCTTAGAATGGACGAAAAGGGGAATTTCTATGAATGTTCAATCTATGATGACAGGCCAGTTCTTTGTAGACTCTACCCCTTTGATTTCGAGAGGATTAACGTCAATTCTCTTTTGTTAAGAATTATTCCATGCTGCAAAGGCTTGAACAATGCAGATGGAGAATTGGTGGACGAGAGATTCATCGCAAAGCACTTACTTGAAAACATACTCAAACTGATGACCAGTGATACATGAGAATGCGCGTGCGTATACATGAAGCTTATATAAATACTGTGTAGAAAACTACACAACATCTCTCAAAAATGATGGAAGCGAAATAATTATGAACATGAGCAAGGCTTTAAAGACTGGAGTCACTGCGATTTTTGCGGCTCTTCATGTAGTGTTATATTTGCTACCTAGTCCATTGTGGCGTAACTGGGCTGTATTCCTTGAGCCAATAGAAGGAATAATCTTAGGACCAAGCGCAGGCTTTCTAGCCGCCCTTATAGGCAGCGGATTAGGCAGAATTATCAAACCAGACCCTCTTTGGATGTTCGGAGTAGTTGCTGAACCTTTGGGAGTTCTTACTGCAGGTTTTTTGGCTAAGGGAAAATGGAAACCTATAGTAGCGATTTACACGATTATGTTAGGAGCCTATTTTATTCATCCATTTGGCCAAATGCTTCCAGTGTGGACTATTCTCGATATTCCAATTGCGCTTATCCTAATTTATCCTGCAGCAAAGGTTGGCAAGTTCGTCTACGAGAAAAATTATCTACATCTGACTTTGGCTTCTACTCTCATTTTCTTTGTAGGTACAGTGGCTGATTCATTGACTCGAGTTTTCTTGCTAGTTCCAGTCGGACTATATAAGTTCTTTCCTGAACTTTCCTTTGAAGTGTTACGTGATTACGTGTTTGTGCCTGGAGCAGCGCTTTCATTTGCTGAAGATGGATTAGCCATCATAATGTCTATTTTAATAGGTGTTCCGTTGATTATCGCTTTACGGAAAGTTCCAGCATTCGAATACCCCGTAACATAATACTCAAAAGATTCTATTGAAAAAGGCAATTGATAGAAGAAGAAACTGGAAAAATTCAGAGACTGGAACCACAAAGTTATATCGGAAAAAAGTTTCGTTGTTACAGGAATAAATCGTGGTTAAACAGAAGAGGTGCTAAGATGAAATTTCAAGAATCAAAGCTTGGAAAAGTTGCGTTTGCTAGGCTTTATGAAGATGAAGACTTGCTTGAAGCAATCGCCTCTGCATCAAAACAAACCAAAATCTCTGCTGGTTTCTTTACTTTAATTGGAACATTAAAAAGGGCAAAAATAGGATTTTATCGTGATGGAAACTATGAACCTATCGAAATAGCAGAACCCTTAGAAATAGTTTCTTGCATAGGAAACGTATCTCTCAAAGAGAAGGTACCAATTGTCCATGCGCATATAGCAGTCTCCGATGAGAAAGGTCAAACTTTTGGCGGACATATTTTGCCTGGATGTTTAATCTCTGTAACTGGTGAACTAACATTAGTCGAAGCTGTGGGCACGAAGCTGGAAAGAAGGCTCGATGAAAAAACTAAACTCAACTTATGGTCATTCGAAAAATGATTTCATTGAAATAGTCTTTTCTGAAGGCGTACACCATGCGCACCTTCGAAATAATAATCGTTTAATTTTTCTATTTCAGTATAGCCTTGCTTTTTGTAGAGTTCTAGGGCAGCAACATTGTTTAGACGGGCTTCAAGATAACAGACTCTGACTCCTTTTTCAGCGAAGACTTGTTCTAGTTCTTTTAGAAGTTTTTCTCCCACTCCTTTTCTCCTATGCTTAATTGCGACATCTATTGTGTAGATGTGACCAATTTTTATTCCTCTAATATGTTGTATTAGGCCTATAATAAATCCAGCAATTTCGCCATTTGCTTGGGCGATCAAGCTTACAGAGTTCGAATCTCGCAAAAGAAGCGTTAGCAGTTCCTTGGTAAAGGCTTCAGCAGTGAAACATTCTTTTTCAATCTCGTAAAGCTTTTCCAAATCATTAACTGTTGTCTGTCTAATGGTGATAGACAATTGAGTAGCCATCTTACTTAAAGACGTCTGCTACTGCTTAAATAATTTCTGAAAGTTGTCATAATACACTTTTCTTTTCACTTTATTGGATATGTTTGCAGAATCTATGATGGCCATTTGAACTGGGTAACGATAATAGGGTATATCTGAACCAAAAAGCACTCTGTCTTCGTCAATGTCGGTTGCCATCTCTACAAACTCTGGAAAGGCTCCAGAAGTCTCCACATAAACGCTTTCAGTTTCCTTCAAAGCACCTAGACAGCCTTCTCTTAAATGCCCAAAAATTATTGGTAAATTAGGATACTTCTTAGCAATGGGTAAGACGAATCCTGGAGAGGCAAAACCGTCGCCAGTATGAATAAGAATTGGCACTTTTAACTCATCCGCTTTCTTGAAGAATTTATCAAAGAACTGGTGATCTGGTCTGAAGCATTCCACCACCGGATGCAATTTGAGTCCGGTTAACCCTAATCTTTCTTTGAAGCGCACAAGTTCTGTGATGGCATCTTTCCCCCTCCTTGGATCAACGCGTCCAAATCCTACAAGTCGATTTGGATATTTTCCAACGCATTCAGCAATGTAATCATTAGTTTCTGGATATTTGTCACCTATGTTTGGGTTTGGAAAAACGATTGCTTTTTCAACATCAAATTGATTGAAAAGTTTGATTAATTCTTTTATGAAGATTGTGGGCTCGTGGTATGGTTGCCAAGGTCCAGACTCGCCCAAATGCACATGTGCGTCGCAAATTCTCATGGTAGTTCCTCCTTTTTCTAGTTCAGTTTTTGATTTAAGAATATTGCCTCATTAGATTCATGGAAACGTAAAAAGCGGAAGGCCTAAAAATATGAGATTGCAATTGCTAAAAGAAACGGATGTGAAAAAGATATGTGCAGCGAATCTGCGAAAGAGGACCCTTTAAAGATTCATAGGGAAGGAACCGCCTTATGCGACGAAGGTAAATATAGGGAGGCAGTCGAAAAATTCCTTAAAGCAAGTGAACTCTATAAGAAAATTGGAAACTATTTCGATGCGTCTTATACATTGTTTAAGGCGGCCGAATGCAGCTATATGCAGAAAGATTATGAGCCCGCAATAGAACGCTTTCTCAAATCAGCTGATCTCGCTCTTGAAAAAGCGTTTAACCGCTTTGCTTTAAGCGCTCTAGAGTATGCTTTAGACTGCTATAAGGCTCAGGGAAAAGAAAAGAAAGCGACTAAGCTGAAGAAGAAGATCAAGGAGTTAAAGGAGAAGGTTTCAGTCTTCTAAATTTCTATTTTTTCGTTTGTTTCTTACGAAAATGTTTATTGTCTTGTCAGAAGACTAAATTTTGTGGGGCATGTGTTAGGCCTTTAGGGTTTGGATTCATGTCAACAGAATTTAGAGTTCTTGCTGACCTCTGTGAAAAATTGGAGGCTACAAAAAAACGTTTACAAATGACTGAACTAGTAGCGGATTTTCTGAAAAGATTAAGCGATGATGAAGTAGAACCTGCAACATCAATGATTCTTGGTCGTTCATTTCCAAAATGGGATCAAAGGGTTCTTGAGGTTAGCTGGGCGACATTAAGCGGCATCATAAAACGCTTAACTAACATAGATTGGAAAGACTTCAGAGATGCCTTCAACCAGACAGGTGACATAGGAGGAGCAACAAGAATTGTGTTCGAAAATGTTGGCAAAATCCAGAAGCAAGCAACGCTTTTTGAAAAGCCACTCACAATCCTCGAAGTGAGACACATCTTAGAAACCATAGCTGAAACCACTGGATATGGCTCGAGAGAGAAGAAGGAACGCTTACTGGAAACATTATTAAGCGCTGCAAATCCTTTGGAAGCAAAGTATATCGTCAAAATTTTGATTGGCGAAATGCGAACTGGATTCTATGAGGGGATGATGGAGCAGTCAGTGGCTAAAGCGTTTGGCATTTCATTAGATATTGTTCAAAGAGCAAGCATGCTAACTGGCGACATAGCAGAAGTTGCCGCATTAGCCAAAACAAAAGGAAAAGATAGTGTCTTGAACCTCCAATTTCAAGTTTTCAGACCTATTAAGCCTATGATGGCTCAAACGGCTACGGATGTAAATGAAGCCTTGAAAGAGCATGGAGGAGAAACTGCTTTTGAGTACAAGTTAGATGGAGCACGTATTCAGATTCACAAGTCTGGAGACGATGTCAAAGTTTATAGTCGCAGATTAACCGATGTTACAGATAGCTTGCCTGAAGTTGTGCAATTAGTTGTTGCCCAGATAAAGGCTCATGAAGTCATCTTAGAAGGCGAAGTTATAGTCATAGGTGAAGATGGCGCCCCCATGCTATTTCAACATCTAATGCGAAGGTTCAGAAGGGTTCATGACATTGAAGAAATGACAAAGCAGATTCCAGTTAAACTCTACCTCTTCGACCTCATATACTTCGACGGCAAAAGCCTGATTGATAAGCCTTACGTGGAACGAAGAAGAATACTCAAAGAGATAGCCGGAAGTATTCAACTCACCAAACAAATAACAACTAGCAATTTGCGAGACGCAGAGAACTTTCTTAAAGACGCCATAAAAGAAGGGCATGAAGGGCTTATAGCCAAAAAACTTGACAGCCACTACACTCCTGGAATTCGAGGAAAACGCTGGTTCAAAATCAAGAAAATCTTAGAACCTCTAGACCTAGTTATCGTTGCCGCAGAGTATGGGTACGGAAGAAGACGTGGTTGGCTTTCTGACTATTATCTTGCCGCTAGAGATGCTGAAACTGGTGACTTGTTCAAGGTGGGAAAGACGTTCAAGGGGTTGACAGATGAAGAAATAATTGATATGACTCAACGACTGAAAGAATTGGCAGTCAAAGAAGAGCGTGGAAGAGTTATTGTAGTTCCAAAAATTGTGGTTGAAGTAGCATATAACGAGATTCAGAAAAGCCCAACATATAAGTGCGGAATGGCATTGCGCTTTGCGAGAATAATAAGAATCCGAGACGACAAAGGTCCCGAAGAAGTAGACACTATTCAACGGGTTAGAGAAATATATGAAAGACAATACGAAAAGAAAGCAAGACATTAGTGATTTCTCTTTGACACCTGAATTGTTTGCATTCCTTTAAGTGTGCTAGACTTTTTTCGAGTAAAGTGTTCATGTAGCCGGATGCAATGTTTGACGATTTGCAGAAACTTAATTTCCAGTCTCTTTACTCTTCAAGCCTTGAGAGGTTACCAGAATTTTTGGAATTATAAAAGTGGCGAAGATTCCAACTGCAAAACCAATGATCGCACCGTAGAGACCTGCAAACGCAAAGCCCATTATGCCAGTGAGAAAGGATACGTAGAGCTTGCGTATCTTCGTTAGTTCTATAGCTACGACAATTATGAATAAGATAGGAAGATTTCTCTCCATTTCGGGTAGAATCAACGAGGTCAAGATATAATTCTGTATATCGCTTCTAACCCAGCCTCCCGTTCTCTCCATGGGATAAATCGTTTTGGTGTCGTTTAAGAAGTGCCCCTGCCTCAACGCCCAGGTCATGGGGTACAGAAAAGGGTGATATGTAACATCGCATCTTGCATCAACAAGAATGTACCCTTGACTCCAATTAGGTCTTAATTGCTTTATTTCGACTGTTCCAGAATAGCCAACACCTTGAATGAACGCCATAAGCGCGAAAAATAATGTAACACTGATCGCGATAACTATTTCGTAAAGGAGACGCGTGATACGCTGTTTCTTTGACATCAGTTTCTCAGCCTTAATGATTTAGAGAGAAACACATAATAATTTAAATCTGTCTGAGACTCGAAGAAGATGCTTATTAATTCCTTTATGCTTAGATAATGTGAAGCCGAGGTTAACTCTTGACTGAAGATAAGAAACAGAAAAGGAAGAAAAAACAGAAGCAGATTACCCTTCTTAAACAGAAAAGGGTTGAGAGCCAGAAATTCTTAGAATTGCTCGAAGCACTGGAAGAATTGGAAAAGGACCAAAAGTATGTTGACGTTCAAATTTGTCCACATTGCAAGAGCCCAAGAATCCGTAGAGTCCGCACTATGAGCGGTGACATGTCTGGACACCTTGGCTTGCTGCCTGTAAAATTCGAGTGCCTTGATTGCGGTTGGCGAGAACGTTTAGTTGTTAAGGCAACTAATAGGAAAATGGGCGTGAAACAAGTTGCCATAATCGCTGAAGCACGAGACCTCGACGAAAAAATGAATTTCAAAAGATAATTTCTACTTTATCCAGTTCTTTCAAACTTTTCCATTTAAGCGAAGGATTTACGTGCACTTCCTCTTTAGGAATTTCTTTTGCAGTTGCTTTTAGTTTGAATTTGTTTGGAGGAAGAAAAGGTTTTGGCCGCGTTAGCACAAGCGTTATTTCTTGTCCTTCTCTGATGCCAACTTTCTCCATAACCCTTTTAGATAAGCCCACATATCCTTTGGTAATATTTTCGGAATATTTGATGTTAAATGGCACTTTCTTATCCCTCTCATAAACTATTCAAATTGACCGATAAATTATTTAATGCATTTGCCTTGTAAGATGTTCCATTAAATGGAGGTTTACCATCGTTGAAATTATCTCTATACGCTCGCACAACAATTCTATTAGCTCTAATCTTTGGTGCTAGCATCTTAGCAACTGCTTACTACTATTATGTCATACCTCATCCTTCACAGCTTCGCATATTATACACTCACTCGCCAGAAATGGTAGAAGAAATAGTCAATGGTCCTAATGGTTTGAAGACATGGTACCAAGAGAAATATAGACGCTCAATACAGGTGACAATCACAAAAACTAGTCCCCAAACAGCCTTTGAAAAAGCAAAAGCCTACACTATGGACCCAGAAGCAGACATATGGTGGGGTGGACCACTCTCATTCTTCAATAGCGCTGCAGCAGGCTTGTTGCAGTATAATTCTACATATAAAAATGAAATAAATGCAACATGTCGCTTCAGCCCTCAAATGGACAACAGAAGCACACCGTACTGGCATGCAGCAAGTCAAAGTGGATTAGGCGTAATGTATAATGAGCATGTCCTTGACACACTTAACTTGGGTAAGCCTAAAACGTGGGCTGATCTTCTGGACAAAAGATACATGGAAAACATTACAATGACTGAACCCATCAATTCTGAATTTACATCACCTTTTATAATGTTAATCTTGCAAAGCAAAATGCAGGTGGTCAACGGTACTCAAAATTGGACCGCAGGATGGGAATATCTGGTTAAGCTAGCTGCATCGATCAAAGAATATGATAATGGCGAAGGTGACACGGCGCTTAAAGTGTCTTCTGGTTATCTTCCGCTCGCAATTGTTCCTGACTTTTACGCTTACGACAAAATGGCTATTTCAGTTCCTGACATTAATTTCACCTATTTAGATGCCACACTTTTGCAGCCAGATCCAATTGCTATTTTCAGAAAGGGTAAATACCTAAGTGAAGCAAAAGCATTCATTGACTTTATATTAACTCAACGAGCACAAAATATCATTGGTAAATATTTGTTGCCCATACGTTCAGATGCTGCAGTGTCTTCTCCCCGGATAAATCCATTTGACTTAAGCTTTCCATTCGTCGCGAGTTATAACAAAACTTTTGAAGAGAAAATGAAGCAAATAGTCGAAAACTATTATTCCGCTTGGATTACACAGAAGCACAGTCAAGTAAGAGCGTTGTGGCAAGAAATTAAAGAATTAAACAAGACTAGAGGCGATAATCCTCTTGCTAACCGCTACTACAAACTAGCTGAAAGCAACTTCACATATTTAGGACGTTACTTAAACCGCACATACATAGATACAATCTATAATCTAACGGGCAACTGGACCAACACTATAAAAAAACAGGGGTATATTACTCAATGGAGCGGAAAAAGCACAAGCACATATACATATGCCGATGCAAATATTCAGCTTTCAAAAGCAGCAATTGGTTCTCCTACTCCTTTAGTTGGGCTTTATTCGTATAGTCTTAACATGAGTTCGCTAAATTACACGTACTTCTTAGAGGGTTTGAACAGTATCGTTGAGTTAGGTTTTAGGGGAGTTAAACTCTGGAATGTTGAATGTTTTTATGACGAAGGATTGCTAGGGCAAGTGATGGATGACTTGGCGGCGAGAAATCTTAGTGTCATAATTCCATTTCGCTTCTTTGACCGAACTTACAAGTTTAATGCAAGCCAAACTCCTGCAATGCCTCCAAAAGCCTATGACATAAGTGGTTTCCCAGACAACACAACTCAAACAAAAGCCTTCGAATACTTCGTAAGTAACGTAACAAAAATTGTTAAGGGCAAGCAGAATCTTCTCTTCTACTTAATCTATTATCCTTTCGACGCGACAAATGAAACTACAAAGCAGCAATGGAATCAAACAATCCAAACCTCGGCATATTCCAAAGCTCTTCAATCCATAATAGATGAAATAAGAAAAAATGATACAGTGCATCCGATATGTCTGGTTGCAGAAAACTGGGGTGAAAACCCATTCTCAATCTATGATAAATTGCCATATAACCTAACGGAATTTTCTACGTTTGGAATTCAACCCTACTCAACCACTCTCGATAACATTAATGGAAGCAGAATAATTCAATTCTACAATTATTTTATGGCTAAAGGCAAAGCAGTCTACATAGACGGATGGGGCTTTCACACAGCTGCAACACTGTCCTATGGACGAGCTAGTAACGAAGCTAACAAGTCAAGACTGATTCAGGAATTTGTTGACTTTACGCATAACTGGAAAATTGTGTGGTGTTACTTCGGCCTTCACGATAATATGCCGTCTGGGATAGACTTTGGACTAGTTGATGTCAATCATCAACTGAAGGGAAGCGGCGAAGCCATGAAAGAAGCATTACAACAT
>Ga0315314_1002671_pt1 | contig 14567 bp, 13 predicted proteins | sample TDP9_MG_FD_203631 | JGI IMG/M metagenome (GOLD analysis project Ga0315314, IMG submission 203631) | Freshwater sediment microbial communities from Lake Towuti, South Sulawesi, Indonesia - TDP9 | ecosystem: Environmental > Aquatic > Freshwater > Lake > Sediment | place: Indonesia: South Sulawesi...
ACATGGCCGACGCGGCCCCTGTCACCGCGCCGTTCGATCAGGCCCGCCACGAAGCCCACGACCTCACCATCCACCTCGGCCACGAGGCTCACCCCCTCAGAAGCCTCCAGGAGGTACGCGATCTCCGCCCTGAGGAAGGCCTCCGCCGCCGAGAAGCACTCCCTCTCGATCTCCCAGAGCGCCTCCAGGTCCCCCATAACGGCCCGCCGGACGACCACGGACACCGAGCCACCCGCCGATTCACCCATCTCCCCCCTCCCTCCGTGAGGACTTGAGGCCTCCTAGGCGGCCGCCGTCAGCAGGCCCCAATAGAGGACGAGGGAGTAGGCCGACGCCGCCACGGCCGGGGCGAAGGCCAGGCCCCAGACCGCCCTGCTCCAGCCGAGAACCCCGTGCCCGTCGAGGGGCCCTATGGGGAGGAGGTTGAAGAGGGCTATGAGGGCGTTGAAGAACCCGCCCACGACGGAGACCCCCGCCACGGGCCCACCCGGGAAAAGCCGTGCAGCCCCGAGAAATCCGAGGGCGAGCAGGAGGTTGGTCGCGGGCCCAGCCAGGGAGATCTCCCCGAGGATCTCCGGGCTTTCCGCGGCCTCCACCACCACCGCGCCGGGCGAGACGAGCTTCACGGGGGAGAGGATGGAGAAGAGTGTTACGAAGACGCCGAACCGGGTCAGCCGGAACTCAGCCCAGAGGCCGTGGAGCTGAGCCGCGAGCTTGTGGGCCAACTCGTGGAGGAGGAAGGCTGAGGTGAAGGCGGCTAGGAGGCTCCCCAGGATCCCGGGTCTCAGCCCCCACCCGGTAAACCAGAACATGGAGACGCCCACGCCCATGACCATCACGGCCCCGATGGCCAGGTGCCTGACCTCGGTGGTGCTGAACCCCAGGGCCAGCCTGCGCGGGAGGGCCGTCCCACGAGTCGGGGGGCCCGTGTACTCGTAGGGGATGGGGGGTGCCCCCTGGCGGCGGATCCTCGCCTCCTCGGGGCACGCATGGTTCTCCGGCATTCGGTGTTCCCGGCAGAAGTACCCCTCGCAGAAGGGGCACTTGAAGAGCAGGACCGCGTCCCCCCCACAGTGCTGACACTTCACCTCTGCCTCAACTCCCCGCGGGGGCCCACCCAGTGATGGAAGGCATGACTTAAATTCTTTGACCCTCGGTGCGCGACGACGCGTAAGGCTTACAGCCAGGTCCCCCGGACACCAGGAGCGAGACAGATCGGCCTCCAAACTTCTCGGCGTAGAGCCCGGCGACCTCCGACACGACGTCTCTCTTGCGGAAAAACAGGAGGTGGCTTCCGCACCCCCTCCCACAGTCGGAGGAGCCGAAGCCCGGGACAGGAACCTCCGCCCCGGCTCTCACCACAATAGCCCGGTTCACTTCGCACTCCATGTTTCCGGCTGTTTCGGCGGCGACCACGGCGATCACGGACACGCACCCGTGCGCCAGGAGGAAGTCTATGTGCCAGAGGTTCCGTTTGTCGGTCCGCAGGTGGCGGGAGACCCGATGTCGGAGGCCGGCGGCCCCCGAGCCCACCCCGGAGCCGGTGTAGGCGTAGTATCCACTCAGAAACCTCCGAAGGCCCAGCCTCCCCACTCCCACGAGCGCCTCCCCCCTCAGGAAGAGGATCAGCGTGTAAACGCCCCTCTCAGGGAGGATCTTAACCGTGGGCATGCCCCTCTCACCAAAAGTCCTTTCTTGCCCCACATTCATCGGCTCCCAGAGATCAACGTTACTCTAGTCCCGGGCATGTCGTCAAGTTTTTGTCTTGAGCGGTGTGTTGTGCCGGGCGGCGTCGGCTGTGGAGGCGGGGGTCCGCAGGGCCTCCCCGGGCCGGTGGAGCCGGGGCGGGCCGCCCCGTGGTGAGCCGGTCGCGGCGACCTCTAGGTGTTGTCGATCTCCGCAGGGTTTTTACAACAACAAGAGGTCGGGCCCCTCAGGATACGGGTGACATCCCCATAGGAGAGGCCGGGGTGTGGCGGGGTGGGGTGGACGGGGCCTCCGGCTCCAACAAGCTGAGAGAGGGGAACTGACAGAAAAACTTGACGACATGGTCCCGGGAGCCATCCGGCTCGGCTCTACGCTTTTCCCAACTCTTCTAAGCCTCGGTGTTGCCTTCGAGTCCCTAACCGCCTTCCGCTCGTAAAGGGGAACTGCGGATCTCCTGTGCGGTGGGAGCCGAAACCGGAGACTGGATAGAGGTCTGTTCCAAATTTCTTAAATAACGGTATCGACCTTTTACCCTTCAGCTCAGAACCTTCGGACCTCTTTGAGCTCGGTGAGCTGCCTTGGAGGAGGGGAGGATGGACCGGCGGCGTTTCCTGAAGGTCTCGGCGGGTCTTGCCGTCGCGGCGGCGGGGACGCTGGCCGGCTACCGGCTGCTGAGGGCCGCGTCGACGCCGGCCCCGTCGAGCCCGAAGCAGCCGCCGGAGGAGGCCCCCAACGTCCTGCTCGTGTTTCCGGATCAGTGGAGGGCCCACGCCATGGGCCACATGGGCGACCCGAACGTGAGGACGCCGAACATGGACCGGCTGGCCTCGGAGAGCGTCATTTTCGCCAACGCCTACAGCACCAACCCCGTCTGCTCGCCCTGCCGTTCGTCCATCCTGACCGGCCGGTGGCCCCACACGACGGGCGTCATCCAGAACAACATACTTCTGCCCGATGCGGAGGTCACCATCGCCGAGGTTCTCAGGGGTATGGGCTACAAGACGGGCTGCATCGGGAAGTGGCACCTGGACGGGCCGGGCGACCCTTTGAGTCCGCCGGCCTACGTGCCCCCGGGCTGGAGGAGGCAGGGCTTCGACTACTGGGCCGTGGGTCCCGGGCACCAATACTGGAACTCATACTATTACGGCGACACCCCGGACCCGATCTACATGCCGGGCTACCAGCCGGACTGGCAGACAGACCTCGCCATCGAGTTCATGAGGCTGAGCCGCCAACTCTGCAGGCAATTCTTCCTCTATCTGTCCTTGGGTCCTCCGCACCCTCCATGGGATGACGTGCCGCCGGAGTACGCGGCCCTGTACGACCCGGAGGCGTTCGAGCTCCGGCCGAACGTGCCCCCGGAGGTCGAGGCGGAGGCGCGGACGGAGGCCCAGAAATACTACGGGCTGATCACCAGCCTCGACGACAACATGGGGAGACTCATGGAGGCCATCAAGGACCTGGGCATCGAGGAAAACACCGTCATCGCCTTCACCGCCGACCACGGCGAGATGCTCGGCTCCCACGGGCTCTGGCATAAGGGCCGTCCACTGGACGAAGCATGCCACGTCCCCCTCATCTTCCGCTACCCGAAGGGGATACCGGCCGGGACGAGGGTCGACAGCCCGGTCAGCTCGGCCGACGTCGTGCCCACCCTCCTCAGCCTCTGCGAGGCCCCCATACCCGCCGGAGTCCAGGGCCTCGACCTCACCGGCCTGATCAGCGGAGGCGGAGGAGGCCACCCCCAGAACTCCATCTACATTGAGGGTAGGATGCAGAGCGCCAGCGGTAGTTGGCGGGCGGTCCGGAAGGACGACTATATGTACTCGGTGAACGTGAACCCCCCCAACACGAGCCAGTACTACCTCTTCGACATGGGCGAGGACCCGTACCAGATGAACAACCTGGCGGGCCAGGGGCTTCCCCTCGAAGCGGAGCTGCGGAGCCTCCTCTACTGGTGGAAGGCGGAGCTCGGAGACAACACGTGGTAGCGAGGGCCTTTGAGGGCCGTTTCACCCCTTCAGCCTAATTCTCTTCTATTTGGTTCTCATGCTAGATAGAGACGTAGGCAAAACTGAACTGCCCATGCAAGTTAGCGCGAAACCTACGACATCGGCTGTACTATTCTATTACCACATTATGCGCTCTCGCCTCGAGACGCGGGTCGGGCGACCACAACCTTTTTTATTCCAAAGACGTGAATAAGGTACGGCACGTTCCAGCCCATTACGCTTGGAGATGACTCAGTTGGCTGAACGAGGAGAAGAGGCCCGGATAACCTGTCCCGAGTGCGGGAGAAGGGTTCCCGCCACCGCCTACTGCATATACTGCGGCGTGAGGCTGCCCCGCGCCCCCCCGTCCCAGCGGGCCGCTCCAGTCCCCCCGCCCGCGCCGGCAGGGATGGCCGCTCCCCCGGCGGTCTCGGCGGCCGCCACGGTGGATGTCCGTGAGCTGATGGCCAACATCTCTCTGCAGCACGCCCGGAAGGTGGAGATGCTCAGCCTCCTCCAGTCCAGGGAGGTCTCCGAGAGCGTGTTCCTCAAGCTCTACGACGAGTACACGGAGAGGCTGCGGAAGTCCATGGAGGTCCGCACCCGCATGATGGAGAGGCTGAGGTCGGAGCTCGGGGGGAAGGAGAAGCGCTACGGGGAGGTGAAGCTGCTCCTAGAGGAGCTTGGGGTGAGGTACAAGATCGGGGAGATAGCCCTGGAGGAGTTCAACCGGATGTCCGATGCTCTGCGCTCCGAGGCCGCGGGCCTTGAGAGGGCGACAGGCATGCTCAGGGACGGCCTCAGCCGCCTGGAGAGGTTGTTCATGGACAGGACCCCCAAGGAGATCTACGACCTCGAGACCCGGGCCAGGAAGTGCTACGAGGGCCTTAAGAAACTCGTGGAGGAGAATGCCCTCTCCGGCGAGACCCTGGAGAAGATCGGCCCCGACGTGGAGAGCATGCTGGAGCTCCTGGGCTCCCTCGTCTCGGACCGCAAGGGCCGGGAGAGGGCGCTGCGGGAGGAGCTGGAGACCCTGGAAACCCGCTACCGGGTCGGCGAGGTCTCCATAGAAGAGTACGAAAACCGGAGACGCGAACTCCAGAGCGAGCTGGAGAAGGTCTGGGCGTAAAACCGATTTCAGGCGTCCAAGCCAAAGCACCGGTCTCCCTCATCTCCTTTCGGGAATGCCTCTTAACCTTCTGGCGGAACATGCTGTGGGAAACCGCTGAAGGGTAGAGAGCCGAAAGTTTAAAAGGGTTGGCGGGGAATGTTCACGGTTTATCTTGGCCGCGAGGGCTTGAATACGTGAACCGTTGGAAAGAACGGGAAGAGGGTGGGTGACGAGGACGAGGATAAGCGTGATTGGCGCGGGGACCATCGGCAGCGCCATTGTGAAGAGCCTCCTCCAGAGCGGGTACGGGGCGGGAATAACCGCTACGAGGCGGTCGGTGGAGAAGCTGAGGGAGCTCGAGGAGATGGGCGCCTCGGTGACGGGGGACAACAAGAAAGCGGCGGCGGAGGCGGACGTGGTCATCCTCTGCGTGAAGCCCAAGGACGTGAAGCACGTGCTGGGGGAGATACGGGAGCAGGTGAGGGGGAAGCTGGTGATCTCCGTGGCCGCCGCGGTCCCCCTGCAGTTCCTGAAGGAGACGGCCCCCGAGGCCAGGTTTGTGAGGGCCATGCCGAACGTGGCCATCCTGGTGCGGGAGGCCTTCACGGCGTACTGTATCGACCCCGACGTGACCGAGGGGGACCGGAAGAGGGTGGGGGACATCTTCGACAGGTTTGGAAAGCACGCGGAAGTAGAGGAGAGGTACATGGACGCCCTCACGGGGCTGAGCGGCAGCGGACCCGCCTTCATCTCCATCATCGTGGAGTCCCTGATGTACGGGGGGTTGAAGGTCGGCCTCCCCCGGGACCTGGCGCTGCTCGCCTCGGCCCAGACGGTGGCGGGGACGGGGAAGCTCATCCTGGAGACCGAGAAGCGGCTGGCGGAGGTGAAGGACATGGTGGTGACCCCCGGCGGAACCACCATCGAGGGGATCTACGAGCTCGAGGACAGCGGAATCAGGACGGCCATCATGAGGGCCGTCGAGGCGGCCACGAAAAAATCAGAAGCGATAACCCAGGCCATAAGGAAACAGTGACCAGTCGGCGTAACCGCCTACCCGAAGGCTGAAGAGAATGCCAAAAGCCCGAGAGAACGCAAGGACAAGCCCTCTATATCTTTTTGTGTGCTCTGCAATTTTTGAGACAGAACGAAGGATTTCGATTCTTATATTCAACCCTTTTTCTAATCCTTGAAAAACGCGACACCGCCAAAAGCGGTGCCAAAGGATCTAAAAGTGCCAGTTAGGGTCAAGAATTCAACGGCGGACTATCAATAAATTCCCGGTAATCGCCCGATATCTCCTCTAAACCCGACTTTTCCGGAAAGATTCTAAAAAATAAAATCGAATGGCACCGAATAGAGCCGAAGCTCATGAAATATGTAAATAATAAGATGCTAATTCGCTAAAGTTGATAGAGGAAGGACAATTCGGGCGTCGAGGAAATCGAAGGGCCATAGAGGCCATATGGGCTCACCGTTGTGGGGGCCACGAATTTAGAATGTCTCACGAAATCCGTCCTGCGCTTCGGGAGAAGCCAGCGGGATAATCCGCCTCAAGCAGCCCCCCAACGAGCCGACCCGACCACCTGGAGAAGAAGACGGTGCTCCTGAGGAAAGGGGGATCGAAGCGCTGCAGGGAAACGCCGGGGAAGTGAAGTGCTCCACCACGCCCAGAGGGTGAGATGAAACGGCCCCTTCTCTCACGCGGAGTTTGACTATCACTCTTTAGATTCGGGACGGCTTCCTTTTCGTTGATGCTTCCGTATCCGTTTTCTTCCCAAGGATTGTGTCCACATATCCCCGCAACCAAAGACCCGGTGTGGGACTGGTTCTCAGGCAAAGACCAGGTTGCATGATTCGGCACCGAAGGGAAGGGTTCCGAGACGCCGCAAAAAGGGCTCAAAATGAGCCCCTTTCCGGTGAGCGTGGGGGCCTCTTAAGTATTTTGCGCCCTAGATCCGCTCATTTTGTGTTATTCACGATGTCTGGCGGCAATGGTTGGTGATGTTGGTCGCTTATGTATTACATAGGCAACTGGCCGTCATTTTTACTGGAGGAAGGCACGGCGGCGCCTTTCCGGATACGGAAGCATCAACAACTTATCGGTTTAGGACGGGAAAAAGCCGAAGTTGACTGGAGTGCTGAGATTGAAGTCACCAATGAGGGAAATTGGGTGGTGACACAAAATTTAGGTAGTCACGACGCCACCTTTCTCGGCGGTGAGGGAAAAGGCACACGCGTCTGCGAAGAAAACCTCCTCCATTTCTCACTGGGAACTTTGCCTCTCCCTCACCAACTTGAAATTCGGAATTCTTGATGTTTTTCGACATACTTTCGTTTTTCTCCCTTCCTCCCTTGTGTATATTGAAAATTGAGGCGGACGACCGAAAAGGATATTAATAATACACCTTGATTATAATGTATTACAAGAACCCCTGAAATGATGAGGTCTGGGCATGGTTCATCCCTATCCTTCATGGCTTGATGGGAAAAGGGAGCAGAGAAGGCGGCTAAAAGACATAAAGCGGTTCACCCAGCCGGAGGAAATATATAAGGTCATCTCGGAGGCCCCCGCCTGGAACTACAAAAGAAACCGGGAGGTCTATGAGAAGCGGGACCGCGCCCTGGTGGCCCTGCTCTACCTCTTGGGCTGCCGGGTGAACGAGGTCCTTAAACTCAGGAAGAGCCAGTTTGACTTTGAGGGCAAGTATCCCTACTTTGTGGTTATTCACGACTTCGAGATAAGCAAGCGGAAGGAGAAGACGATAAAGGCCAAGGGCATCCCCAAGAAAGATTTTCCTCTCCCTCTGGTTGGGAAGTTGGCGCCCTTCACGGATATGGTGGTGGAATACTACAATTGTAGCGAGGAGGAGATGTTTAAGATAGGTCGGCAGCGTGCATGGGCCATCGTGAAGCACATGACCGGGAAATGGTGTCACTACTTCCGCAGCCAAAGACTGAGCTACCTGGTCAACCTTCTGCGGTCCTCCACAATCACCGCGAAGATTATGGGAATTGAAAACTCCATGACGATTGACCACTATTACAAGACGGAATGGGAAGAGCACGAAGAGGCCTTAAGGAAGTAGCGGATACAAAAGCATCAACGCCACATCATGAAGATGTACTATTCAACACAGAAGGAGGATGCGTGGGGTCCTCGGAGGCCAAGTTTTCTCCAAGCGGTCGTGTGGCTGCAACCGTAGCGTTCGATGACTTCCTGAATTATTTCCTTTTTGTGAGGGCCCGACTTCAGAATGGGGTTAGAGGCGCGTGGAGATTTGCGTCAGTTCGGTCAGGTGGGCCGGCAGCTCATTGAGAAAGTCTTGTAGCTGTAGGATCGGTACGATGGGCACCCCGTCGTGGAACTTGAGGGGGCCCGGAGCCAGGGCCAGGACGACCGGCACAAGTCTCGCCTGCTCCCAGCCGCTCAACTCCAGCCTTTGCCGCAGGGAGGGGAGCGCCCTCGCCAGTGCCCGCGTCCTCTCGACCTGGGAGTCCACGGCCCTCGTCAGCGCCGCCCTCCGCCAGCCCCGGATCCAGTGTTTGCAGTCCACGGAGACGATGAGGGGCTCCTTTAGGCCGAGGACATCGACCTCCCACGTCCTATTCGCCTCCTTGAAGCGGAAACGCCTCCTGACGGTGAAGCGGTTGGCCTCGAAGGCCAGGGAGACCACATCCTCAAACTCCATCCACCGGAGGGCCCTGCAGACCGCCTCGGGGTCCGCGCCCAGCTCAACCGCGCGGAGGGCGATAGCCACGCGCTGCTTCGGAGACGCTTCGACGGCCCTGGCGGTCAGCTGAATGAGCCCGAGGGCGGAAAGCCTCCTCAGCACCCCGTCGGCGACCTCCGAGGGGACCCGAGCCGCTCGGCCGACCAGCCCCTTCTGCACAGGCCCCTCCCCCGTCAGCTTCAGGAGGGAGACGAGGAGGCTCCTCTCAACTGTAAGTCCGACATCAGGCAAGGTCTCAACCTGCTAGCTGTGATACCCCCCTACCACAGGGACCCACGCTCTTGAACCGAGGAAAAACTCCGGGAACCACCGCTGCGCATTCATTTCCCCGCATTCTTCCAATTATCATTTCCCTTAATAAGAATTCCAATTTCTACCAGCTTCTTGCGCATTTTCTGCCAAAAAATAGGAATTTTATCCACTAAAATGCCTGATTTGTTTTAAAGAAAAATAATTGAGCAACTGATTGAGGCGGTTTGGCTTTTCAATGGCATTATATATGTCGAAAAATCGAACAGAAAGACGATTTTTAACATCTCTGGATCTCCAAATCCACCGTTTCGGTGCGAGTGAATTTAAATTTATCTACATGGTTTTGGGAGAAGGTATTGAGTATGTCGTGTCCCCACCGGCGACGCCTCCGACGCTAGGGACCCGGTGTCGAAAGGGTGCCGTAGAACCCATAAGACAACTTCGAATTGGAGAAAGGCTTTAAAGGAGGGCGTCCCACTGGTGTACGGTGGGATACGCTTGACTGTGGTTGAGCTCGATGGCAAAGGGAGGATACTCATACCCGCGGAGACCAGGAAAGCCATCAAATCGCGCAGGTTCGAACTCAGGGTTGAGGAGGGGCACATAGAGCTGTTGCCTATGCCCGACCCCCGCCACCTGAAGGGGAAGTATAAGAACTGCATCGACTCGAGCTGGGAAGAGCTGGAAGAGAAGGCGGAAAGGTTCGTAGCGGCAGGGAAAAGATAAAATGAGCGACCTGCCCTCCGCAGTTCTCGTCGACGCGGACGCCTTCTTCTCCTACTTAGCGGGTAACAGCCTTTCCGATCACACCGAAAAACTTGTGTCACGGGCTGAAACGGGTGAAACCCGGCTCCACGTCTCGTCGGAAATCTACGATGACATAGTTTCGGCCCTGAGGAGTGACAAAACTCCGCTGAACATGGTGGCCGACTTCATCGGTGACATGAAAATTATTCCACACGATTCCCTACCCGTGACCGTGGATGTTGTTCAGGAGGCCCTACAAGTGTACCGACTTCATGGAGGATCTCGAAAACTTCATTACTTCGACGCCTACCATGTTGCGACAGCAAAGATCTATAACCTGCCCCTCGTGACCAGCGATAGATACATCCTGGAGCACGGTCACGAGTTTGAAATCGCTGTCATAAACCTAATCACTCTGTAACAAAGAACGAGACTGATGCTCTGTGCCATTTTTAGACTACCTTGTCGATCGTCAAGCTCGCCCAGCCCACCATCCGCTCGAGGTCCGGGGCGGGGCACCTCCACACCGAAAGTCTTTAACCGAAAACTCCTAATAAGCCGCGGTAAGAGGAATGGCCATGCCTGAGAAGCCAAATGTTCTTCTCCTCGCCGTGGATACCCTCCGTGCGGACCACCTGGGCTGTTACGGTTATCCGTGCGAGACGAGTCCCAACGTCGACCGGTGGCTGGCCGGGCAGGGGGTCCTCTTCGAGCACCACTGCACCCAGGCCAGCTACACCCACCCGGCCTACACCACCATCTTCACGGGTCACTATCCCCTCAGGCACCGGTCGATCTTCATGCCGACCAAGGTCCCGCCCCCTGAGGGGATGCCTATGCTGGCCGAGCTCCTCCGCGCCGGGGGCTACTACACGGTTTCGGTGAGCCGTCTGCCCTTCCCGGGCCAGGGTCCGGGGGCGTTCTACGGCCGGGGCTTCGACAGCTGCCTCAACTACGGGACGGAGCGGGCGACCCCGCCGCTGGACCGGGAGGGCGGGCCCGAGGGTAAGCCCTCCGGCATGCACTGCGTCAACCGCATAACGCTTCCCCTCCTCAGGGAACTCCAGGAGAGGCAGCCCTTCTTTCTCTTCCTCCACGTCTGGGACCCCCACCGCCCCTACACTCCCAGGAGGCCTTTCAGCGAGAGGTTCGTGACGGGGAGGGAGCCGAACACCGTCAATTTCTCGGTGGTGATCCCCACCAGCCGCGGCAAGGAGGTGTATCCCCAGGAGCCGTCGGGGGTGGAGTACACCGTGGCCCAGTACGACGGGGCGGTCGCGGACTTCGACCAGGCCTTCGGCGAGATCATGGAGGAGATGGAGAGGCTGAGCTACGTTGATGACACCCTCCTCATCCTCACGGCAGACCACGGGGAGTCCCTCGGCGAACACCGGATCTACTTCCGCCACGCCGGGGCCTTCGAGCCCACCATGCATGTCCCCCTCATCCTCCGATACCCGCCCAGGCTGCCAAAGGGCCGACGCCGGCCTCAGCTGACGGAGCACGTGGACATCGCCCCCACGGTCCTGGCCTTCGCCGGGGTGAAGGGAGCCAAGGGCATGGCGGGCCTGGACCTGACCGACGTCGCCCTGGGGGAGCCGGCGACGACCCGCGAGGTGGCCTTCGGCCACACGCCGAACCCGGACCTCCGCCGATCGGCCCGAACCGAGCGGTACAAGTTCATCCAGCACATCAAGGGCTGCCCCAGGGAGGAGGCCTGGCCCGAGGAGGAACTCTACGACCTAGCCTCCGACCCCGGCGAGAACCACAACCTGATAAGGGAACAGCCGGACATAGCAAAGAGAATGTGCGGCCTGCTGGAGGAGTGGGTGCGGAGGACGCTGGCGAGCCGCCCAGACCCCATGGTGGAGCAGGGCGGAGGGGAGGGAACCGTCTCCCGGTGGCCCTTCTGGTGAAGGCTCCAAGAACGCGTCTCAGGAATCCGTGGCGCCCTGTGAAACTCAGACAATCTAAACGTGTAGCTAGCCGGTCAGAAAGGTTTATCTGACGCCGTTACGACCACCTCGGGGACCCGTGGAAACGATCCACGGGCAGCGCGCGGCTCAGGGCCCGGCACGGCAGAGCGAGTCTCCTCATGCCGGCGACGCATGAGGCGGGACGTATCACTTCTTACCCGACTCCCGGACTCGCGCCGAACTGCACAAGGAGGCCCGGGCCGAATCTCTCGCGGACGGGCAATGCTGTTCTCGCTTCCGGCGATGTGACTGTCTATAAACCGAAAGGGCGATCTCAATCTGTATCAAAGGGGGTCGCGAGTGGCTATTATGACTCCGTGGCGGGAGGTTCAGCTGGGCGGTGCGAAAGAAAGGGGAGTCGGGCATCGGTACTTCTGTCGGTTACTTGGGGTCTCTCCCGGTTATCAGGTGGCCTCTGCGCCTCCTTCCCCTCAGCTCGCCGAGGATGTGGACTCCCAGCAGGTCCTCGTAGACCTCGGCGATCTCGTGTTCGTCGCCCATCCTGGTGCAGACCAGGTCGCCAGCTCCGACCTCGTGCTCCTCGCCCTCAGTGGAGATCCTCGCGCGGCCCCCGATGATGAACCAGTACTCGTCGGCGTCGTGGAAGTGCCGTTCAACCTTCCTGCCCCTCGGAATGCTCATCGTGCCGAAGTTGCCGAAGGGCACCCAGTCGGGCTTCTCCAGGGGCATCCCGCGCCTCGGCTTCCTTAAGACCGGCACAACACTTCCCCTCCAATTCCGGCCTTCGAAGGGCTGTACGCGCTTTTGTCTTTAAATCCTTATGGTTTCTGCGGCCTTGGCGATTCGAGCTCTCGGGTGTCGCCTTTCACAGGGAGGTTCAGGGGATGATGACGCCCTTGATGTATTCCTCGGGCTTCTGGGAGGCGTACTCGAAGGCCGACTGGGCCTCGCTGAGCTTGAAGCGGTGGGTCACGAGCCTGTCGAGCTTCACGAGGCCCCGGGAGAGCATGTCGGCGGCTATGGTGAAGTTCTCCCGGTGGTTCGGGGAGGCCGCGGGGGTGGTCATGAGGACCCGGAGGCCCCTGCCATCCCAGAGCCTGACGTCGACCTCCACGGGCTCCGGGTGATAGCTGAAGATGCAGAGCATCCCCCTCCTCCTGACGAGCCTCGAGGCCAAGTTGACGCCCCTGGGGCTGGCCGTGGCCTCGAAGGCGATGTCCACGCCCTGGCCGTCCGTCAACCCCAGGACCTGTTTTTCAGCGTTTTCCGCCGCGTTCACGGTCGCGGTGGCACCGAACTCCCGGCTCAGCCTAAGCCTGTCCTCCCGGAGGTCCACGGCCACGAGATTTCCCACACCGGCCCTGCTCAGGCACTGGGTCAGGAGGGAGCCCATGAAGCCCACGCCGCACACGGCGACGGTGTCCCCCAGCCTGGGACTGGCGAGCCGAACCCCGTTCACGGCGCAGGCCACCGGCTCGCCTATGGCGTACTCGAACTTAAGAGCCCTGTCTACGCGGTCCAGCCGGTCCTCCGGAACCACCATGTAATCGGAGAAGCCGGGGCTGCCGACCACCGTCACGTGGTCGCCGACCCCCACCCTCCGAACCTCTCTGCCGACCTCTGAGACGACGCCGACGGCCTCATGGCCGAGCCTCGCCGGAAGGGAGTACCAGACCGGGTAGCCCATGAACCCATAGAGATCCCCGGTGCAGATCCCGCAGGCCCCCACGTTCACCAGGACGTCCCTCGGACCCAGCTCGGGTAACGCCTCCTCAACTACCCTCAGGGAGCCCTTCCCCGTCAAGACGGCCACACGGGTCTTCAAGGATTCATCACCAACTGCTCGGTGCAATCCTCTGCTACATCCGGTTGGGGTTATTTGGGGTTATTTGTGTTTTTGTTCTCCGCGGCCCTTTGTGACTTTTCATGGCCTCTCATCACCGGCAAGGTGGTCGAGGTAGAGCGAGGCACTATGAAGGATTCTTGATATTTATTCTGCCGGCCTTTACAAACTCTAGAAGGGGTGTTCACAGAATTCTTATAAGGTTATGAACACATACTTTTTCCTAGAGATGGGCTGTGTTGGCTGAAGAAGACCCAATGAGCAAATTTACAAGTACATTCAATGTGTTAAGTCATTCACTCCGTTTAAACATCATTAAGATTCTTTATGAAAAAGGTCCAACGTCCTTTTCGGGCTTAATGAAGGAGTTGAACATAGATCCCGGAAAGCTTAATTTCCACTTAAAGAGCATGGAAGGAATAATAAAACAAGACGCTAACAATAACTATTGTCTATCTGACGGTGACCGTGGATCCATCGCCACCAAAGTTTTGCAATCCATAGGTCTAGTTAATTCAAAAGCACCTGGTAAAGAACCGAAAAAAAGACGCGCCCGGCTGCGGCGGCCTGGTCTTCCTGCCCTACCTGAGCGGGATGTAATTGAGTCTATAAGGATGGCAAGGAGGACAAAGAAACCGGGAGAGGTAGGTAAATGGGTAGGCGGTCTCTTAGCTGTTATAGGTCTGTTTCTGTACATTCTTAACCCTCAACTTTACACGGTCATAATCGTTGGATTAGGGGTTATCAGTATTTGTGTTGGCGCTTTTTTCGATTATAAGGAAATCTCGGTTATGGCAGAATTGGCACGGGGCCTTCGCAAAACAGAAAATTCAAGCAGTACATGAACACTTGAGGCCGGCATGAATATAACACTCCCCAGGTAAATTTTGAAAAACTGGTAGATTGATCTTAAATCTCTTCGTCACTACTCCTCTCTTGGGGCCAATTCTCCTTGAGGAACTCCGATATCCCAGAGGGATCCCTCGGATCAACCAGAACGCGCCACCCAATTGGTTCTTTTGTCTCCTTGCTCAACTTGGCGGCTAATGTTAATAAATGGCGAGTTGAACCCTAACGATGGGCGAGGACCCGGACAACAGCGAGTTGGCGGGGTTGCGGGGGTGGGTGACTTGGTGAGGATCGTTTTTAACCCGATGGGCAGGGTGGTCGAGGTAGGGCGGGGCACGATACTGCTCGACGCGGTCAGGGAGGCCGGCATAATGATCAACAGCATATGCGGCGGAA
>Ga0315314_1002672_pt1 | contig 14561 bp, 13 predicted proteins | sample TDP9_MG_FD_203631 | JGI IMG/M metagenome (GOLD analysis project Ga0315314, IMG submission 203631) | Freshwater sediment microbial communities from Lake Towuti, South Sulawesi, Indonesia - TDP9 | ecosystem: Environmental > Aquatic > Freshwater > Lake > Sediment | place: Indonesia: South Sulawesi...
CCCTCTGTGCTTCACCACCGGAAAGGGTGGGGGCTGGCTGACCCAAGTGGATATAGCCCAGTCCGACATCGTGCAAGGTCTCCAGTTTGTTCCTTACCTTGGGGAAATGCTCAAAGAAAGACAGGGCTTGCTCCACAGTCATATCTAATACCTCAGCGATGTTCTTACCCTTAAATCTAATCTCCAACGCCTCACGATTATAGCGCTTACCTTTACACACCTCACAGGGAACGGTGACATCGGGCAAAAACTGCATCTCAATCTGAATAAATCCTTCACCACGACAAGCTTCACACCGTCCACCCTTGACATTAAAAGAGACACGACCCGGGGCATAGCCCCTCATTCGAGCCTCAGGGACGGTAGCAAAAAGCTCACGAATTGGGGTAAACGTCCCGGTGTAGGTAGCTGGATTACTACGGGGGGTGCGCCCGATAGGCGACTGGTCAATATTGACTACTTTATCAATATGCTCCACCCCAATGATACCATCACAGCTACCCGCCCTCTCCCTTGACCGATACAACATCTGTGCCAGCCTCTTATACATAATCTCATCAATAAGGGTGCTCTTACCGCTACCGGAAACCCCGGTGATACAAACAAACTTGCCCAGAGGAATATGGACATCTATGTTCTTCAGGTTATTCTGCCTGGCTCCCTTTACCACCAGTTCCTCGCCTGAACCCGGGCGGCGCTTCTGCGGTAACGGAATCTGCCTCACCCCGCTAAGATACTGACCGGTTATTGACTCCGTGCAATTCATGATATCGGCTAAAGTCCCAGTAGTTACAATCCAGCCGCCATGCTCCCCAGCCCCTGGTCCCATATCAATAATATGGTCAGCCGCCCGCATCATAGCCTCATCATGTTCAACAATTAATATAGTATTACCCAGGTCCCTCAGCCGCTTCAAGGTCTCAATCAAACGATAGTCATCGGCGGGGTGCAAACCCACCGTCGGTTCATCACAAATATAAAGCACGCCCATTAGCCCACTACCTATCTGAGTGGCGAGACGAATTCGCTGCGCCTCACCACCAGAAAGGGTAGCTGAGGGACGGTCAAGGGTAAGGTAATCCAGACCTACATCTTTAAGGAAGTTTAGGCGGGCTTGAATCTCCTTGATAATCTGACGGGCGATTATCTGCTCACGCTCGGTAAGTATTGCCTTACTACCATCACCGAGAGTAGCCACCCAGTCCAACGCCTGGGTAACCGACATTGAGCTGACCTCAACGATGTTTTTACCATCAATGGTTACCGCTAAAGACTCTGGCCTGAGCCGCTTACCCTGACAAACTGGACACGGTTTGGATACCATGTAGCGCTCTATATCAGCCCGGGAATGCTCAGACTCTGTATCTCGGTAGAGCCGCTCCATACGTGGGATTACCCCCTCGTAGCCAGTAAAATACTCCCTTACCCGACCAAAGCGATTCCTGTATCTTACCAGCTCCCCTTCTTCACCATAAAGTACCAGCTTCAGCTGATGCTCACCGAGCTCTTTAACCGGGGTATGAAGAGAAAAACCGTAGCGCCTAGCTAAAGATTCAAGCTGCTCATAGTACCAAGATTGCCACTGCCAGGGACGGATTGCCCCTTGAGCGATAGACAGTCCCTTGTTGGGAATTACCAAGTCTGGGTCTATCTCAAACTTAACCCCCAATCCGGTGCAAGCTGGACAGGCACCGTGAGGGGAATTAAAGCTAAATGTCCTGGGAGCAATCTCACCCAGGCTAATGCCACAATGCACACAAGCAAAGTGCTCTGAGAACAGGAGTTCCTCACCGTCAATAATAGATACCAGAACTACTCCTGCTCCGAGCTTGAGGGCAGTTTCAACTGAATCGGCAATCCGACTTTGACTGCCACTCTGCCCAATTACCAATCGGTCTACCACCGCCTCAATTGAGTGCTTTTTATTCTTATCAAGTTGAAACTCCTCGGATAGGTCACGGATAGTCCCATCAACTCGAACCCTGACATAGCCCTCCTTGCGCAAGTCATCAAACACCGACTGATACTCACCCTTACGGTCTCTTATCAATGGTGCCAGAACCATGATGCGGCTATTTTCAGGGAGGGCTTGAATGGCATCAACAATCTGCTGCACCGTCTGCATAGCAATCTCTCGTCCACACTTAGGGCAGTGGGGGTGACCCACCCGGGCAAAAAGTAGCCGCAAGTAATCATAAATCTCAGTTACTGTCCCGGTGGTTGACCGAGGGTTCCGACTCGGACCCTTCTGGTCGATAGAAATGGCTGGGCTCAGCCCTTCAATATAATCAACTTCGGGTTTTTCCATCCTGCCCAGGAACTGGCGGGCATAAGCCGATAGCGATTCTACATAGCGGCGCTGACCCTCGGCATAGATGGTATCAAATGCCAACGAGCTCTTACCCGAGCCAGAGACCCCGGTAATGACTACCAGCTTATCTCTGGGGATAATTACGTCTATATTTTTGAGGTTATGCTCCCGAGCCCCTTTGACAATTATGGAATCTAACGGCATATTTTCCCTCACACCAGCAATCTAATTTTAGCACTAGACCTTAAGCATAACAAGGACATAGAGATTGTTTATCTACCTCACCCCCTTAATCCCCCTCTCCTTGAAAAGGAGAGGGGGAATTAGTTATATAAGAGAGGCTTCGCCTCCCTTTGACTCTCCTTAAAAAGAGGTTTAGGGGGCTTCGCCCCTCTCTTACTCACACTCCCCCTTCCCTGAAAGAGGTAGATGGAGTCCTTGCATAAGGGGGGCAGGGGGATAGGTTACTTTAAACATCTCTAGCCTTCCCAGTTTCGTTAACATCTATAAAGCCCGCCGTAACATGGGGAACTAGTTTCGGCTGGTTAGATGCCTTGACAGCCGGCAAGCAGGGGGCTAACATAGCCACAAAGGAGGTTATGTTGAAGAAACTAAGTGATTATAGCGGTGAATTCCTTCCCGATATCAAACCCAGTGATTTCTCCCCCGATACGCTTACCGAGCTATTAAAATTATACGCCAGACTATACATAGCCATGGATGGAATCTGGTATCTTACCGTGAAAGAAAGGGTAGGCGACAAAGAGGCTTTAGCCTGCGATATACAAGCCTGGGAACGCATTTGTAAATATGAAATGGCGAGGATTAAGAGGCAACTTAAAATCCGGGGAAATGATATCGTTGCCCTTATGAAAGCTTTCCAGCTCTGCCCGTGGTGCCTGCTGATGAAATTTGACATAGAAATTAGGAATAAAAATAGCGCCCTATATACGGTTACCTATTGCCCCACGCTAGATGCCTTAGAGCAGGAGGGTAAGGGGAGGGAAGAGGAAATCTGCAACATTGTTGAACCTAGAATTATGAAAGCTTATGCCTCTGCCATCAACCCTGATATAGAAGTAAAGTGCCTTAAATCGCCCCCGAGAAAGAACCGGGACGAAATTTGCTGTCAATGGGAATTCAGCTTGACAGCCAGTTAGTCACGGGCTTTAATATAGCCATAGTAATTTAGATAGGAGGTTCTGGCTAATGTCAGTTTTCAGAATACCATACGGAGATAGTACTATTGCGGCAGAGCTACCAGAGAGGACTAGGGTCATACGGCAAACCAACAAGCCCCTTCCGGCTCTCCCCGACCCGGCTCAGGCAGTTCGTGATGCCCTAAACTCGCCGATTGCCCATGAGCCTTTATCCAAGCTGGTAAGCTCTAAATCCAAGGTTACCATTGCCTTTGATGACCCCATCGCTTACGTTCCCCAGGAAAAGCAACCTGGTTTTCGGGAGGTGGCTATCAAGGTGCTGCTGGAGGAGCTTAATAATCTTGGCGTAAGCCCTTACAATATCCGCCTGGTTTGTGCTATAGCCCTGCACCGGATGTGGACTCAAAGCGAACTAGCCACCATACTAGGCGAGGAAATAGTTAGCCGAACTAGCTCGAGCCGGTTGTTCAATTTTGATGCCGAGGATAAAGATAACCTGATATTCTTGGGAGAGACCAAGCGAGGTCAGGAGGTAGAGGTAAGCCGCCTGGTTACCGATTCCGACCAGCTCATATATGTGAGCCATCCGTGGTGCCATTTCAACGGCGGCTGGAAGACAGTCGTCGTCGGTCTGGGCGGCTGGAGACTCATGCGACACCATCACCGTCCCTTTGCCAAGGCTTCAGGCAAATCGGTACTGGACCCCAAACGCTCAGCCTTCCCCAAACTGCTCAATGAAATGGGTGCCGTTATCGAAGGTGAACTGGCTAAGAAGGGACGCCGCATTCTTGTCGTTGAAGGCACGATGAATAACAAAGCACCACAGGAGCTGGTCCAGGTTGTTGCCGGGCACCCACCAGAAGCCCATGAGAAAGGCCTAGAAATAATGGACCGGCAGCTAGTAGTGGATGTCAAGGGGCAGTCTGATGTGGTGGTCTGTGGGATGGACAGCAAGAGAGACCCCTATTCCAAATTGTCCTTTATCAATCCCATTCTGGTGAGAAATCTGGCGCTCTCTTACACCTACGGACTCTTCCAGAATGTCCCCCTGGTCAAGCCAGGGGGGATTCTCATAGTCTGCCACCCCTGCCCGAGGCAGTTTGATGCCCTTAAGTATCAACCCTATATTGAGATGTTTGACAAGGTTCTACCCCAGACTAAGGATGCGGTTGAAATTTGGGACCTTTATGCTGAGGAATATGCCCATCGCCCCGAGTTCGTTCACAAGTATAGATATGGCTATGCCTTCCACGGCTCTCATCCCTTAATCCTTTATTGTCAGGGGATATATGGTCTCAATTATCTTAAGAGCGTCTTTCTAGCTGGGGCCACCGACTTTGAAGCTGCCAGAAGGGTAGAGTTAGTGCCGTTCGCCTCAGTGGAAGAGGCAGTAGCCGAAGCGGAAAATATAATGGGCAAGGATTGCAGTATCACCTACATGGATATGCCACAACCCTTCATATGCAATGTTGAGTCGTAGATAAAATCTTGCCCTAAAAGCTTGGCTAAACGGTTGACTGCCTACTAGTGTGAGGACTTCTTGTAGCCTGCCATTCTTTGCCTAATGGCTAATATGTGTTATTATTGGTGCGGGCTGTAATTAGTCATTAAGTTAGTACCATGTTAGCCAGGGTAAAAACTGCCGCTGTGGTAGGTCTTGAGGGTCGGTTGGTTGATGTTGAAGTAGATATTTCAAGTGGCCTACCAGCAATGACTATCGTTGGCTTGCCTGATACCGCTGTCCAGGAAGCCAGGGAGCGAGTCCGCGCCGCCATCCGAAACTCAGGCTGTACCTTCCCCATGAAGCGCATCGTGGTTAATCTTGCCCCCGCCGACCTTAAAAAAGCCGGACCAGCTTATGATTTACCGATTGCGGTTGGTATTCTCCTCAGTTCAGAACAAATATATGCCGATGTCTCCCAAACCATCGTCCTTGGTGAGCTATCCCTGGACGGCGGCTTACGCCATACCAATGGTGTTTTACCTATGGTCGCCCTGGCTCGCCAGGAAGGATTCCCGTCAATTATTGCGCCTGAGGCTGATGCTAAAGAGGCATCCTTAATAGAAGGCACTAAAATCATCCCCATCGCTTCGCTATCGCAGCTAGTTAGTTATCTGCGGGGGGAAATATCACCCCCTGAGTTTAAGCCTGAGGAAATTCAGGAATACACCCCGCCTACTACCCTAGTTACTGACCTAGCTTATATTAAAGGACAAGAGCACGTTAAGCGAGCCTTAGAGGTAGCGGCTGCTGGAGGGCATAATGTAATAATGATAGGACCTCCGGGAAGTGGCAAAACGCTGCTGGCACGTTCACTACCTTCAATATTGCCACCAATGTCCACCGAGGAAGCCCTGGAAGTTACCAAGATTTACAGTATCAGTGGTCTGCTTCCCCCGGATACCCCCATGATTAGACAACGCCCCTTCCGTTCTCCTCACTATACCATCTCCAACGCTGGCTTGGTCGGTGGTGGGCACTGGCCGAGACCAGGGGAAATAAGCCTTAGCCATCGCGGGGTCCTCTTCCTTGATGAGCTCCCAGAATTCGGACATTCCCTGCTTGAGATACTACGCCAGCCTCTGGAGGACAAGGTAATTACCATCAGCCGGGCTCAAGGTAGCGTAACCTTCCCAGCCAATTTTATGCTAGTCGGAGCCATGAACCCCTGCCCCTGCGGCTTCTATGGCGACCCCTTTAGACCATGTACCTGCTCCCCCAGCCTGGTTTCTCGATATCAGAAGCGGATTAGCGGACCGTTCATTGACCGGGTTGATATATTTGTTGAGGTGCCCCACATTGACTACGAAAAGCTAGCTGATGACCGATTGGGGGAGAAATCAGATAAGGTCCAAGCCAGGATTAAGGCTGCCCGCTTAATACAACAAAAGCGCTTTGAGGGAACAAGGCTAACCTGCAACGCTGAAATGACGCCGCCCGAGGTAAGAGAGTTTTGCCGGGCAGAAGAAACAGCCCAGAGCTTGCTTAAAGCAGCTATGAAGCAACTTTACCTTTCCGCCCGAGCCTTCCACCGCATCTTAAAGCTAGCCCGCACTATTGCCGACTTAGAAAATTCAGATATAATTAAAGTCCATCACGTGGCTGAAGCCATTCAATATCGTCCGAGACGGATGGTGTAAGCTAGCCAAGCTAAAAAGCAAAACAGTCTAAAAGTCTTCTACCCCCAGAGGCAAAAGCCACCACCTATACCGAGCAGGACCAAGCCAACGATAATACTTATCCAACTCCCTATCTTTACCGAACTATGCTCGGGGCGCTCTGGCGAACGCTGTAAAAACCTTCTCACATCGGTGCGGGTAGATAGGGAATTATAGTAGCCCTTCTCCCTCCTCCTGCCCCAGAAAAGCACGGCTATGCCAGCAACCAAAAACACACCACCCATCACCATTATTATGAAGCTATCAGGATAGGGCATACCAGCTCTTCTCCTTATAATGTCCTCAACAGGAATTATATGCCCTACCAGTTGCCATTTGCAACAAAGCTAGGGATGAGATTATTTATTAACCTCACCCCCTTAATCCCCCTCTCCTTTTCAAGGAGAGGGGGAAATAGCTTTTATAAGAGGGGCTAACGCCCCTCTTCAACTCCCCAGCACTTCGATAAGAGGAAGAGAGTTTAAGGGGGAGGCTTCGCCTCTCTTTAATTCTCCCTCAAGGGGGGAAGAGATTCTAGAGAGGGGCGAAGCCCCTCTCCCTCACCACCCCCTTCCCTGAAAGAGGTAGATGAAGTCCTTGCATAAGGGGGACAGGGAGATAGGTCGCTAAACGACCTCAACAGTAGCCCCAGCCGCTTCCAGTTTCTGCTTGGCAGTGGTTGCCTCTTCCTTACTAACCGCCTCTTTAACCGCCTTCGGGACACTCTCAACCAAGTCCTTTGACTCCTTCAGCCCTAAGGTAGTTAACTCCCGCACTGCTCTAATCACAGCAATCCTATTAGCCCCCGCTTCCTTAAGAATCACATTAAACTCTGTCTTTTCCTCAGCCGCCGGCGCTGGGGCAGCGGCTTGAGTCGGTGCGGCAGTAGTGGCTACTACCGGGGCAGCGCTAACTCCAAACTCAGCCTCTAGAGCCTTGACTAACTGTGACAGTTCAAGCACCGTCAGGTTTTTTATGGCAGCCATTATGTCTTCAATAGCTGTTTTCTGCCCCTTCTTCTTTACCTCCGTAGTCTCTTCCGCCGTGCCTGGCTCAGTTTTGGCTTCTTTTTTCGCCATTTTACCTTCCCTCCAATTGCTTAATTCTAGCCTGCAAAACCCTAGCCACCCCCGTTATCGGGGCGATAAGGCAATTAACTAAGTAAGCTATGGGACTCTGCATCCCCCCGAGAACCCTGGCTAGCAATATCTCCCTTGATGGCAGTATAGACAGGGTCGACACCTCGTCTGAAGTAAGCAACCTATAACTTAAAAAGCCCCCTTTGATAGTTAGGCTCGACTTTGACGTGCTAATGTAGTCAGCCAAAGCCTTAGCCGGCTCACTTATATTGCCATAGCCAAAAGCAATAGCCACCGGACCGTCAAAGGAGTCTGCCAAATCAGCCCTGCCCAGTCTTTCAGCAGCCAACCGAGCCAGGGTGTTCTTGACCACTCTATACTTAATACCTAACTCCCCCAATCTACGCCGCAGAACAGTTATCTCCGAAGCCGATAATCCCCGGTAATCGGTTAAGACACCGATGCTACATTTAGAAAAAGCCTGTTGCAAGCTATCAATAATCTGTGCCTTCTTTTCTCTAGGCATCCTTCACTTCCTCCTAACCAACCGTTATTTAAAAAATAAGTCCTTGTGCCTACACAAGGACTTAGACAAAAACGCGTTTAAAGAACTCTAAAATAATGAGCCCCCGAAGTCAGTTTAAAACCTTTCCCTCGGCAGGCAAACTAATTTAAGCCCTTATTTGGCACCCACTGTCTCAGGGAATTATTAAGTTGTTAACTAAGCGCAATTAACTCATCAACCGGAGGTTAAAGCCAGGGTTGGTTTAAGGTCAAGCTCTATCCCGGGACCCATAGTAGTAGTTAAAGAGGCGGTCTTGATATACTGTCCTTTAGCACCACTCGGCTTAGCCTTGATAACCGCCTCTATTACCGCGGTTAGGTTATCCATTAACTTATCACCGTCAAAACTAACCTTACCCAAAGAGACATGAATGATAGCCGTCCTGTCCAGTTTAAATTCTACTCGGCCCTTACGGGCATCACCTATTACCCTGGGCAAGTCAGCAGCGGCGACCACTGTCCCTGATTTAGGGTTTGGCATCAACCCCCTCCTCCCCAAGATTTTACCCAACCTGCCTACCTTACCCATCATGTCAGGGGTAGCAATGGTGGTATCAAAATCTAACCAACCATCCTCAATCTTCTTAACCAACTCGTCACCACCGACATAATCTGCCCCAGCCGTTTTAGCAATTGCTTCTGTTTCACCCTGGGCAAAAACTAGAATCCTCACTGGCTTACCCAACCCATGAGGCAAAAGGGCAACACCTCGCACCTGCTGGCTGGCATCCCGGGGGTCAACACCCATCCTCAGGTGAAGCTCCACCGTTTCATCAAATTTAGCATAAGCCATCTTCTTGGCTAGCTCAATAGCCTCCTGAGGAGGATAAGCTCTTGTCTTGTCCAGTAGCTTAACTGCCTGCTGATAGTTTTTACCCCGTCTTGCCATATTTACCCTATCTCAACCTTAGAGCCTTTTTTCAAAGCGACCTCAATTTGGCTACACGGTTGTTTCTTTTCTTTGCTATCATGACAAAGACCCTGGGAACATCTGCCATCAGCGACTTTGATTGTTCAGCAGCATCTGAGTAAAACTTGCCTATCTTCTCTTCCAGCTCAATAGCCTTGCCCAAAGCATTAGCATAGCTGGCAGCCTTGGCTAGTGTGGTTTCAATCGCATACGCATCCGGCTCTATATCAAAGGAAAAACAACCCTCAATGGCATCAGTGATAACCCCGTAGTATGCCCTTTCAATCTCGACTACATTCTTACTATTCTCTTTGGCAAAAGAGAGAAAAACTTCCTTAGCTTGGGTGTATCTCTGAGCTAAGCCTTCATAGAACCTGGCTGATTCAGTCTCAAGGCACTTAGCAAAACTGATAACCGAAGACGCTGTTTGTAGCTTCATATCGTCACCTCTAAAACCACCTCTGGATGACAACTTTACTTTCGGTAAAGAAACGAATAGCTTCCAGACCCTGGGTGTGTAATATCCCGAAGAATGAATCCTTCATTCCACTGAACGGAAAGAATGCCATTGGGGCAACTATGCCGATATTTATGCCCACATTACCACTGACAACCTGGTATTGAAATTCCCGGGCATCCCTGCCGTTTGAGGTAAAAATAGCATTACCGTTACCAAATGGGTTGGCATTAATCATCTCTATGGCTTCATCCAGGTTCTTCACCCGCATAATACTCATTACTGGTCCAAAGATTTCCTCACTACCTATTTTCATATTCGGGGTAACATTGTCGAAGATAGTCGGACCGAGAAAGCAGGTGTCGGGATAGCCGCCAGTAACCTTAAACTTCCTGCCATCAAGTCTGAGTTTTGCCCCTTCCTTTATCCCGCTTTCGATATATTTTATTACCTTCGCCTTCTTCTCTTTATCCCGTAGAGGCCCCATCTGAACCGACTCATCAAGTCCATAACCGACGACTATCTGAGATGCCGCATCAACAACGGCACCAACAAAACTATTATAGAACCGGTCATCTTCACCAACGATTACCAGATTGGCACCCGACAAACACCGTTGACCGGTGTTACCGAAGAATGATGTCATCATGGCTGGGATGGTGGCTCTTACATCACAATCTGGCATCACCACCATAAAGTTCTTGGCACCACCCTGAGCAATAACCCTCTTACCAGTCTCACCACACCTCTTGTAAATGACATCCCTGGCGGTTGGTGTAGAGCCAACGAAGGCTATCCCTCGAATGTCGCGATGGTCTAACATCCCATCTACCACCGTCCTTCCGCCATTGACCACGTTCCACACGCCCGGCGGAAAACCAGCTTCCTCTACCAACTCAGCAAGCCTCATTTGACTGAGGGGCACTTCGCTCGATGGTTTAATAACAACGCAGTTTCCAGTAGCCACAGCATAGGGCGCCGACCAGAGCGGAATCATCCACGGGAAGTTAAACGGACCTATTATCCCAAAAACCCCTAACGGCTGACGAATGACATACTCATCTATGCCGGCGGCAATGTCCTCTAAATTGTACCCCATCATCAAAGTCGGAATCCCACAGGCAACCTCTACATTCTCGATTCCCCGCCGTGTTTCCCCCCTGGATTCATCTATCGTCTTCCCGTGTTCCTGTGTCTGAACCCGACTAACCTCCTCAAAATGCTCCTCCATTAACTGCTTTAACCTGAAGAGACACCTAGACCTGGCAAGTGGGGTTGTCCGCCTCCAGTCAGGAAAAGCAGCCTTAGCCGCCTCCACCGCCATATCTATCTCCTCTTTGATTGAAATCGGAACCTTGGCAATCACCTCATACTTAGCCGGGTTCACCACATCCCTAATCTCACCTTTAGATTCAACCCACTCCCCATTAATATAGTTTTTAACCAGTGGCACCCCTTTTATCGGTTCTTCTAAAATCATCCAGCAGTACCTCCTTTTCTATTGTGAGTAAGCTAGCTTATAAAGCCCTATTATCTCTTCCTTCGTTGCCTGCCGTGGATTGTTGGCTGGGCTGCCGCTAGCAATAGCATCCTCTGCCATCTTAGGGGCTAACTTATCCAGCTTCTCCTTATCCACGCCCAGCTCCTGTAAAGAAGGTATTTTAATGTCCTTGACTAGTCCCTTTATCGACTTGGCGGCTAAATCAGCGGCTTCCAGAACAGTCAGGTGTTCCACATTCTCCCCCATGGCTTGGGCAATACGGGCATATCTAGCCGGATTGCCAATCAAGCTGAACTTGGTAACCACACCCAAGAGGGCGGCGTTAGAAACCCCATGAGGGACGTGGAAGTATGCCCCTATTGGTCGGGACATCCCGTGAACCAAAGCCACCGATGAGTTGCTAAAAGCAATGCCTGCCTGAAGCGCTCCGAGCATGGTTTTTTCTCTCGCCTCTATATTGTTTCCATTAGACCAAGCCTGCCTCAGATTACCCGAGATGAGTTCAATAGCCGAGAGACAGAAAATATCGCTCATCGGCTGCGCCTTCACCGAAACATAGGCTTCGATAGCATGGGTAAGGGCGTCAATTCCGGTGGCTGCGGTTAGACCGCGCGGCATTAACAGCGTTAACAGGGGGTCAACGATAGCCTTTTGAGGTATTAGAAACGGGCTACCAATGAGCATTTTGACATCTCTTTTGGTATCGGTAATGATGGTATATCTGGTGACTTCGCTGCCGGTACCAGCAGTGGTCGGGATGGCTATAAGTGGGACCCCTTCTTTAGGAATCTTATTAAGCCCCATGTAATCTTCAATAGAGCCAGCGTTAGTGACCATAACGGCAATTGCCTTAGCCGTATCAATGGCACTGCCGCCACCTACAGCTAACAAAAAATCACACCCATTTTCTTTGTAGATCTTAAGACCCTCCTGGACGAACTCCACCGTTGGCTCAGTAAAGACGCCGGAATATATGGCAAATTGAACCTTAGCTTGCGTCAGGGCTCGTTTGATGTTATCTAATATCCCCAGCTTGATTAATACCTCATCAGTAATAATTAAGCCCTTTTCCACCCCTAGTTTCCTACTTTCTTCCCCGACTCCTTCTGAAGCCCCCGACCCGAAAATCAGCACCGGGGGGATATAAAATGGCTTTGCCGATAGCATAACAGCCCCTCCCTTCACTCTATCTCAATTCCCATGCTCCGAGCTGTGCCCTCAATAATTCGCTCTGCCGCCTCAATGCTAGTAGCATTTAGGTCCTTAGCCTTAAACTCGGCAATTTCACGAAGCTTGTCCCGGGATAGCTTGCCTATCTTATCATGACCGGGAGTACTAGCCCCCTTTTCCACACCTAACGCTTTCTTGAGCAAATCAGTAGTGGGCGGTGTTTTAATAATAAAAGTAAATGACCTATCCTCAAAGACGGTTATTTCAACTGGAATAATAGACCCGGCTTGGGAAGAAGTACGCTCGTTGTACTCCTTACAAAAGGCCATAATATTAATCCCATGCTGACCTAAGGCTGGACCTACCGGGGGTGCTGGATTTGCCTTCCCGGCTGGAATCTGCAATTTAATCACCGCTTTTATCTTTTTCGCCATCAGTGTCCCCTTAAAGGGCTCAAAGCTTCTCCACCTGTAAGAAGTCAAGCTCAACCGGTGTTTCACGCCCGAAAAGCGACAGAAGCACCTTAACTTTACCCTTCTCTGAATTGATGCTGTCAACTACCCCGATAAAATCAATAAACGGACCGTCAATCACCCGAACACTCTGCCCCTCCCGAAAGCCAATCTTCAGCTTCGGGGCTTCAGCTTCCATCTGCCTCAAAATCCGACCGACTTCCTCCTCTTGCAACGGAACCGGTTTATTCCCACTACCAACAAAACCGGTGACACCCGGGGTATTACGCACTATCTTCCAGCTCTGGTCACTCATCTTCATTTGAACCAGGACATAACCAGGCAATATCTTCTTGGTCACCGTCCGCCTCTGGCCACTTCTAACCTCAATCTCGTCCTCGGTAGGTATAATCACTTGAGCAACCTCACCTTCAGAATCCATGTGCTTAACACGTTGCTCTAAATTCTTCTTAACTCGTTCTTCATACCCTGAATAGGTATGGACTACATACCATGATTTTGACTCCTCCATGAATAACCCCCCACTTAGGTAAAGATTTTTGGGAAAGCACAATATTTGCCTTGAGCGATATACTTCGGCTCAACTTGGAACCTTCTATCTACCGAAAAAGAATTTACTGACAAATCCAGCAAAACCAATATCGAGGCCGCCCAGGGATAGACCAGCGATGGTGGCAATAATCAGCGTTAGAAGCGTCAAATAGACCCACTCTCGTGGTTTGCCCCAGATTACCTTCTTTAGCTCAGTTATGACCTCGCTAAAGATTCTAAATCTTCCCTTTTGCTTGGTAGTAGGATATGTCATAATAAAAATCTCACATAGTTATAATCGTGGGCGCTATTTTACCTCTCTATGGAGTGTATAACTGCGACAACGGGGGCAGTATTTTCTAAGCTCTAATCGTTGGGGGTCATTCTTTTTACTCTTAGTTGTAGTATATGTCCTCTCCCTACACTCGGTACAGGCAAGAGTAATAATAATCCTGGCTTCAGCTTTCCTAGGCATATCTACTCTATAAGGCGGCTAAAAGCGCCAGCACCTACCGTTTTACCCCCCTCCCTAATAGCAAAACGTAACCCTTTCTCCAAGGCTACAGGATAAATGAGCTTTACCTTCATAGTTACGTTATCACCGGGCATAACCATCTCCATCCCCTCTGGCAGCGCAATCTCACCGGTAACATCCGTGGTCCTAATATAGAATTGAGGTTTATAGCCAGTAAAGAATGGGGTGTGCCTGCCTCCCTCTTCCTTGCTTAATACATACACCTGAGCCTCAGCCTGAGTATGTGGCTTTATCGAACCAGGAGCAGCTAATACCTGTCCTCTTTCTACTTCGGTCCGGTCTATGCCCCGTAGCAAGCAGCCAACAGCATCACCCGGCTCAGCATAATCTAGGGTCTTATGGAACATCTCCAGGCTGGTAACTACTGTCCTTCGGGGCTCATGATGTAAACCCACTATCTCAACCTCGTCTCCAGGCTTAATGATACCACGCTCAACCCTCCCTGTAGGCACCGTGCCCCGACCCTTGATGCTAAAGACATCCTCTACTGGCATCAAAAATGGCTGGTCTTTAGCCCGTTTGGGAATAGGAATATAGTTATCTACGGCGTCCAGCAGCTTCCATACACCACCACACCACTTACACTCTCTCTTGCCACAGCCACACTCACCAGCCTTAAGACCACTTGCCCTGATTACCGGTATTTCATCCCCAGGGAAGCCATACTTAGTAAGTAGTTCCCTGACCTCTATCTCCACCAGCTCCAAAAGC
>Ga0315314_1002673_pt1 | contig 14559 bp, 21 predicted proteins | sample TDP9_MG_FD_203631 | JGI IMG/M metagenome (GOLD analysis project Ga0315314, IMG submission 203631) | Freshwater sediment microbial communities from Lake Towuti, South Sulawesi, Indonesia - TDP9 | ecosystem: Environmental > Aquatic > Freshwater > Lake > Sediment | place: Indonesia: South Sulawesi...
TTCTAATAATCAAAGCCCTTATTGGAGCAGGCTTTGAAAGGCTCAGGGTCTACCCCCTGGACCAAGCCTTTCGAATCGGGAAGAAGACAGCCCACATTCACGTTGACCGGCATCCAAAATACCAAGAACCAACCTTTACGGTAGGCCTCTACCCAGAAAAAAGGTGAAGACATGAACCGATTTATACCCCCTCTTATTTGGCCAGTGGAAATCATTCCCGGCCTCTTCCAATCGGGGATGATCTTTAGCTCTTCAGCTATCCGCAAACATCAAATCAAGGTGGTGATCGATCTACACGGGGGCTTCGACCCCAAACGCATCGCTCACCACCTCGATTATTATCTCTACTGGCCCATAGAAGACGCCTCACTGCCAGATCTACTTCAACTCCATCAAACCGCCTCATTTGGCCACTGGTGCCACGCCATAGGTATGAAGGTCCTAACCCATTGCCAGCTCGGCCTAAACAGATCCTCCCTCGTTAACGGGATGATCTTGTGGAAATGGGGGTACAGGGGGAAAGAGATCACTCATATCATTCGGAGGGCTGTACCCTTAGCCCTCCGAAACAAAAAATTTAAGCACTACCTTGAACAACTCTAACACAAAGGAGATCCCGACCATGAGAAAGCACATCTCAATAAAGATTACCATCTTCATCGAGGACACCCTCATAATGAAACTTTACGAACAACTTCGCGATCTACTTCAGAGGTGGTCAATCGCTGAGACCTACACCATCTTAATCGAAACAAACCAAAAAACAGCCCCCGAAGACCACGAAACCAACCCCTAACGGAAAAAGAATATAATGCTAAAGAACCTATAAGAAACAAGGGGTTAACCCAATTTAGACGGTAGAATAGTATTTAGGGAGGGTTAACTACCCCTTAATTACCTCTTAAACTCTTTAAAGAGCCCTATCCTATCGATTCGTGCCCCATAGGATTTAAGATTTAGTATTTAGCAGGTAGCATTTAGGGTCACGGGGGGCCTTAAAACAAGAGCTTAGGGGGCCTTAAGTGCCTTCAGGAGACTTAAGTAACTTCAGGAGACTTAAGTAGCTTAAGGGGGCTTAAGCGGAAAAAATCAAGAAAAATATTCCAAAAATTATTCCAGCCTTAAAGGGGCTTAAGTGACTTAAGAGGACTTAAGGGGACTTAAGCAACTTAAGGGGACTTAAGTGACTTAAGAAGACTTAAGCGACCTAAGAGGACTTAAGGGGCTTAAGGGGCTTAAGGGGGCTTAAGGGGCTTAAGGGGGCTTAAGTGACTTAAGAGGACTTAAGGGGCTTAAGCAGCTTAAGGGGGCTTAAGTGACTTAAGAGGACTTAAGGGGCTTAAGCAGCTTAAGGGGGCTTAAGTGACTTAAGAGGACTTAAGGGGCTTAAGCAGCTTAAGGGGGCTTAAGTAGCTTAAGAAGACTTAAGCAGCTTAACGGGACTTAAGACCGGGCCTTCGCATTCCGAGTCACCGCCTTAAGCCGGTCTTTTCAAGACACGCTTAAGGCTCACTTAAGGGCTTTTGGGGCTCACCCGCTAACCCGCTAAAGCTCGCCCCCGAGACCTTCATCGACTACGGCTTCCAGCCTTAAGTCGATCAAGGTCTCTACCCTTAAGTGTGACTCGGAATGCTCCGGCCCTTAAAGCCGCACGCCCCGCCCCAGATATAGACTTAAGTGAACTTAAGTCTAAATCTTTAAAGGCTCTTAAATAGAGGCTGTTGGCCTCCATTCGCTTCGCTCCATTCCAACCATCCAGCCTCTAATTAAGGGTGTGCTTAAGAAACGCTCAGCCTCACCCATGACCTCCCCGCCAGTTAAGCATGTAGGACATTTCATGTCCTACATCGTTAACTGGCTTAAGTGAGACCGGCACCCTTAAGAGCTTCTTAAGGGAACCCCCGGACTCACTTAGGAGGTCATGGGTGAGGCCTCGCTTAACTGCTAACGGACTTAAGCACGTGCTTAAGTCAAAGCACTTAAGCACGTCCTTAAGTCCTGAAACCTTCAAGATCGGACTTAAGCACGTCCTTAAGTCAAAGCACTTAAGCACGTCCTTAAGTCCTGAAAGACTTAACACCCTAAAAGCAGGCTCGACGGCCAGGCCAAGCCGGGCCGCCTCGCAGGGGGGATTCTCCCCCCTTGGATCTCACCCCCCTAAATCCAGAGAAGCAGATCCGCCGACTCGGCCGCCTTAAGGCGGTTTATTGGCGGATGGGTCTTTTTGGGTTGCGTGTGGTGCGTCTTAAAGACTGTCGGGTGAGACGGTTTCCCCCCTGAGAGTTCCCCCCTACAACCCCCCTCCTTACCCCCTTTCCGACTGTCGTTGGCCGTCATACGCCGATCCAGTTGGTGCGGCTACGGCCAACGTCTCTAAGGTAGGGGTTCTTTAAGTAGGGGGGCACCACAGGGGGAAAACCCTACTGCGGTAGAGGCTCCCCCTACCCCCTCTACCTTGTCACCCTCCAAGAAGTCGCAGCTTAAGTCAAAACAGATACCGCTATTGTTGGCTACTTAAGTGGTGTTGGGTGCTCAATCACCACGCCACACGCTAAACGGCAGGCTTTTGACGTTCGCTTAGAATTACGAAGCACCTCGTAAGGCCGTTTATCGGCGGCTCATCATGGGCCTTAAGGCCCACCCCCCCCTGTTGATCTATTTAACTTACGCTCAACCCCACACTCCCTTTATGGGGGGGACAACCACCACTTCGCTGCCTCCCAACTCCTTTTCTCTTCACCCCCCCAATTACACAAAGTGGTCTGAAATAAACCAAGGACCGAAACCTAAAAAAAAAATCTTAAAGCCAAACCCCGGAAAAATTCTTAACAACGGAGCGATCACGAACACGAATAAGATCGCAGCCCTAAAAAATAGCCGTTCGCGAAAAACATAGCAGTGTGAAAAGCCTCGGTCACGCCAGAGACAAGCCCTGTCATGCCCTCCGCAATTTTCAATCGTTAATAGCTCACTCTCTTAAGGTCGAAGCCGTCAGTTAATTCTTAAACCCTCTTCATCTCAAAGTGAAAGAGGGTTTAAGAATTTAATGTTTTTTTTTGTGAAGGGAGGTGAGTCAATGAAAATCGTGTATCAATGCCATGCTTGCGGGTTCGAGCTTAGGCCGTTCGATGATCCCTCATCTCCGTGTCCAGCGTGCGGCTTTGACAAACCCATTCCCGAACTCATGCCCTTTGAGCTTTGCTGAGACTAACTACTTCAATGACTTCAGTTGAAGTCCCAAAATGTCAAGGAAAGGGTCAAATTGTCACAGTGCTTTAGCTGAAGCACCTAACCCTTGCGGTCTGGAAGGCCGCAAAACACTACATCTTGAGAAAAAAGTTTGGTATGATAATTGCTACCAAGAGGGAGAAAGGAGGTAAGAGAGAATGATCGTAACCCTACAAACAAACGTACCTCTGAAACCGATTGTCACGGTACACGGCGACATGATAAAATGCGATTTGGGTGCTCTCATCCTTGAGTTTGATAGGGAAGGATTCAACAACTTTGTGTATGAAGTGATACACCAAGCGATAGAACAAGACGTCAAATTAAACCTTAAAAGATGAGCCGTTCGGAAGGGTGATGGGGTGGTGTCTGGTGTTTAGGTGCTGCTGCATCTAAGGGGATCTCCAATGGGGGGAAGGAGATCAACGGCTAAAGGGAGGTGATTGATATGGGATCGGTACTGGTTATTTGTGAGATTAAGGACTGTGGTTATCACATTGTAAAACCAGACGCTGGTAGTGCTTACAAAAATCAATGTGGTAATGATGAAATTGAGATAGGTCTAAACATTAATGGGAAGCCTGAGTGCTTCTCTTATGAGAAAATGAGAGAAAGGGACGACCCTATCTGAGGGGGAGTCGATCAGCGGCTTATTGAATAACTTTACATCGTTTAACGATGTAAGGTTAAACATAAAAAAACCCCAATTTGTCAAGTTATGGGGAGGAGATCAGCGGCAAAGGAAAGGAGTAGAGTATGAGGAAATATCCTGAATGGTGGCCAAAGTGCCCATATCCTGAAGACATTTTCCCCATGACAATAGGCCAGTATAAAAAGATAATTCCCGACCCAAACGAAAGAACAGCAGTCAGTGGTTGTTTGGGGCGATTATTCTGGAAAATCGCTGAAGAGTGCATTTATGACGCCCTGGTACAAGAGGGCATTCTCAAAGAATGACACGGTGTAAATGGGTAGTACCCACACCAAAAGTAGAGGGGAAGTACTCAGCCGCCCCCTGTGAAATACTGAGATGGTCCAAAAACGACCAACCGGTAATGTGCAACGGATGGAAAAGTGCTTGTCTTGGAAAGTGGAGAGAGGTCTACGATATTAGAGATAAGGAGCCACATGAAATTGAGATTCTGGATCAAGTGTAATGATTGCGGGGAGGAGTTCCTTCACCCCCTTAACAGCGTTATCTATTGCCCAAAGTGCAAGTCACACAACTTCCACATCGTGCACGAGAGGCCACCCGAAGGGGAAGACCCTCCTCCCTTGACAACACCGCAAAAAAGTGCGAGAGTCGATCGAGGAGATCAAATGAAAAAGACTAACTGGATTATCACGCATGACGGAAGGTCGAAACCCTTCGGTCATGAATGCCTCCGCTGTGGAACATATCATAAACTGCCAAATAAAATGTCGGTGAAAGAATTTTTGAGGGTTGCGAGGGCTTTCATAGCCTTACATAAACTTTGCGCCACTAAGTAGATCTCACATCGCCACGGTGCGGCGATACGATATCTTAACACCAAAAAAGGAGGTGCAGGCAGCCTGTCGTACCCAGGAGGAAAATCAGGGCCAGGGGTTTACCAGACGATCATCAACCAGATACCACCCCACGAAACCTATATTGAAGCCTTCGCAGGATCAGGAGCAATCTTAAGACTTAAGAGGCCAGCGATCGAAAGCATCGCTATTGACATCGATCCTGCAGTATGTGAATCACTAAGACGTCACTCTCCGCCAGGATGTACAGTCATTTGTGACGATGCCCTTAAGTTCCTTGGATCCTATCGCTGGAAGGGGCGAGAGTTTGTCTATTGCGATCCTCCGTACTTAAGAGAGACCCGCCTAACCAAACAGAAGATTTACCGCCATGAGTTCGACACACCAGAAAACCACCTCGAGCTCTTAACGCTGCTTAAGGCGATACCGGCCGAGGTGATGATCTCATCCTACTGGTCAGATCTCTATTTTGAGGTACTTCATGAATGGAGGTTCGTCTTCTACCCCGCAGTAACCAGATCGATCAAGCGGCCCGAAGAATTCCTTTGGATGAATTACCCTGAACCCGTACTGCTCCATGACTACCGATACCTTGGTAAAAACTTCCGGGAAAGGGAAAGAATCAACAGGCGCAAACATCGCTGGAAAGAACGACTCCTAAAAATGAACCACCTCGAGAGAGAAGCGCTACTTGAGGCGATACAGGACCTTCATCACCCATCACCAGCTTAATCGATCCCTCCAGGGCCCCCATCGTTAATTTAATCGATCCCTCCAGGGCGCCACTCGCCAATTTTACCGAGTCTCGAAGAAACCCCTCCCGGTCCACCCTCGCTATTTCTATATGGGGAAGCCCGGGTTATACTCCTTTACACAGAAAAAAAGTTCTGCTAAACTCACTTAAGAGGAGGTAAACACCATGGCAGAGATACCTTATGTCGAAGGAGTAGGCGCCTATAAACTTACACCGGCGGGGCCAATACCCGGAACCTCAGTCCTTAGCGCAGCAGCGGCAAACACGTATGGATCATGGGTTGAATTCATAGCGTCGGCGCCCGAAGATCTATTTCTCACCCACATCATCTCCTATCCAGCCGTAACAGAGACGCTGTACTCACAGATCGCAATCGGCTTCGGTGCTTCTGGAAGTGAAGTGATAATTGGAGAATTCAAAATCATCCTTCAACTAGTCGGAACATCTGCTCTTATTACAGGACCCAACGTTCCCATCAGCCCACCCATTAAGATTCCTACGGGTACCAGGGTTGCCATAAAAGTAGCGGACATAAATCTACTACCCCGCAGTCACCTAATAACAATTGGTTACTGCCCAGCATCTCGGGTCACTGTCCCCTTTGCTGAACAGGTTTTAAACTACCAACCAGAAGGGGCACACACCTTCAAAAATATCCTTCGCTTGATCTCGGCTGTCCTATTTGGCAAAGCATCAGGAGGTGGAACAACTGAAATAAAATTTAGGGACCTTGGAGATACAAAAGATCGAATCACCGCAACGGTTGACACCAACGGGAACAGGACGGCGGTGACACTGGATGGAACTTAATGTACTTCCCGCGCTACCTACCCCTAAACTACACCCCACTTAACTACCTCATTGAGGCCGGAGTCGGTCCGGCACCGCCAGGTCCCGAATGGCAGGCCAAGCAGACACCTTTTTCAATCCTGTGGTCACTCAGGGCCACCGGGATCATTCCACAAGTTAGAATGCAACAGCTTGACCCTTCAGGCCAACGCTACTACTTCCAAAGGACTTCACCAAAATCTTGTCTAACCCGGTACACTCCCAGGCCAGATCCAAACACGCCAGATCAACAGGTAAGAAGAGCAATCTTCACAGAAGCAGTGCAAACATGGGCTACGCTTCCGCCGGAAACTCAAAGCCTTTGGCAGAAACACCCGGAAGCCAAAAGGAAGCGTATCCCTGGACGGAATCTCTACATCTCACACTACTTAAGAGGCCTGATATGAGCACTCTAACTCTATTTCCAAAGGAGCAGATCACCATGGTTGCAGCACCCCACCAATCAAGTTATTACCACCGCCTACTCGACCTTATAGAACAATCAAAACAATCCATCCTTATTTGCCAGTACGTATTTTCAACCAGCACAAAGAGGAATTGGGAAAGGTCAAACAAAATCCTCAAAGCCTTAATTGACGCTAAAAAAAGGGGTATCGAGGTAGAAATCCTTTTTGATAGACCCAAACCACACACTCCAAACTCTCTCACAAACGCACGAACAGCGATCAAACTTTCAGAGAACGACATTAACGTACGATGCCTCAGCGTACTTAAGACCCTCCACCTTAAGATGGTGATCATTGACCGAAAGCTATTTTTAGCAGGATCGCACAACATCACGAATTCATCTCTCTACTCACCCTTTGAACTCTCATTTGAGTGCTCGGATGAGTATCTTGTTAATTGTGCGGTTGTCTACTTTCATGCCCTATTTAACGGCACTCTCTCGGAGCCGTACATGGACGCACTTAACAGAACCGACTTAAGAGCACTTAAGTCGAAACTATAGATCGCCGTCAGCTCCCCTGGTCCAGTGATCCTTTGACCAGGCCTCAGCTCTCAACCTATAGTATGGCAAAGGTAAAGAACCAGGACATACCAACAGACATCTTTGAAGAAGAGCTTGACCCGCCCCTTGAATTCAAAGACCAATACCGAAGAGTCTTAAGTGAAGGGATCGACCACCCACGCCTTGAAGCAGGCGAGGAATTGGTCACTTACTCAAAAAAAGACTCACGTCCCGCGCAAAGATCATCCTGGAAATACTTCAAAAAACCAAAGGCACTCTCAAACAGAGAGATGTGGAGAAAGTGCTCAGAGTGTTGGCACGCTCAGTATTTTTTTGAGGCAAGTGTCAACGATTGCCATTCGGCAGGATCAAAAAAATACTGGGAGGATTGGAACTGGGTACCAGGGGCAAAAAACACGTACTATAACACCTTCATGAGTGAGTGCATGGCCTACCTTGTAGCAAACCCAGGAAAAGAGTACCCAAAGTGTCAGGACATCACGCTGTACGCCTCAGAATACTGGTACTGCCCAAACGATGAGATCACGGTCGAACAACAAAACGGCGTATACCCCCTAACCATTTGGGCAGACTGTGGAACAACAGGACCAGGACTTAAGTGGACTGCACCAGCAGATTATGGCCCATGCCCCGGCCCAACAAAAATATATCTCTTGGACTCAGAGGGGAGGAAAGGATGTGCAGAGATACAGAAAAAACCATGGGAGGAGTGCTGCTGTGCGATCAACACGACCCTCGGAATCCTATACACAACTTTAGCGATGCAGTGTGCTGAACAGCAAACCTTCCAGGTGGATCCAGCAAACCCTGGATGCCCGCCCTATGTATGGGAATTGGAAGGCGGGGGCGAATTAAGCCAAACAACAGGCTCAAGTACAACATATTGGGCTCCAAGTTCAAACCCAAATTGCGTTGATAACCCAACCATCACCTTAAGGGACGCATGCGGCAAAGAAACACAGCTTAAACTTGCGGTCAACTGCTACACCGAAGCCATAGAAGCTTATAGAACCTACATCACAAAAGTCGGCGATGTACTGACTTCATGGTGCTTCAATTACCCTCCAGGCTGTCCTGTAGTCACAATCAGACAGTGCTTCATCTACTTCAATAAATATCTCTGCAATGGCAATTTCATATCAGAGAACTATGTCAACCCCTGGTATTACTGTGCTCCTTACGGCACAGAACCCATTACGTGCTGTGAAGGCCACTTAAGCTATAACGCAGGAGAGACCTGCTGTTGTACCCAAGGGAACGCAGCTTGCCCAGGAACACTTTGCAACTGCCGAAAAATAGGTACAGCACCGGTTGCGCCATATTGCGGCCAAACTGAAGACACAAGAACAACACTCCAAAAAGAGTTAGGCTGCTGCCCGATAAACCCTGAAACAGGACTTCCGTTCTAAGAAGGAGGAACGAAATATGCCTTTTGACAAATGCCATCACCATTACAACTTGCTCTTAATCCGAGTCTCGAAACACCTATTCCCAGAGGAAAAGGACATCACGAAGGCATCTCAAAGGTCGGCTAATTTCTTTGGGGTTCCATTCTCATTCATCTCAAGTGACCAAACAAACCACCTCCCAACACCAGAAGAGACCGGCCCTTATGGAACGTGTCCAGAGTGCGGTGAAAAAAAATTGGCAGTTTACGGCCTATGTCCAACATGCAAGGACGCAGAAGGAGGGAAGTATAACACTAAGTTTGTTTGCCAGAATTGCAAATATGAAGCGAGATCCTCAAAGCGAATCGTTCAGGTCCTACGAGAATGGGGGATTGACTTTACCCTCCAAAGTAAAGGAGAATTAGGAATTAAGACCATCACAGATGAAGGGAAGAAGTAAATGGCGATTGTTGATCGACCTCTATTCGCAGATGAAGCAAAGGGAAAGATCAGATCAACAGTCACCTTTTTTGCAAGGGTTGCGAACAAAAACTATACAGACCCCGAACCAGGTGAACGCTATCACCTTAATGCAATCCTCTCCTCAAAGCAGACCCATGGCCCAGCAAGGGAGGCCTGGAAAGAGGAGTACAAACAAGGAGTATTGGCCTGGCACGCACTCACCGATGAACAAAAAGCCTACTGGAACGGCTTGGTAGTCGGTTACGAAACAGGCTTCAATCTCTTCATGGAGGCTTATATGGCACCACCAGAATGTCCGCCCCAATGGTATGAAGGCCAACCCTTTGACGGCCAATTATCACTTAAATTTACCTATGATACGCCATGGATCTGCAGGGACCCAATGACTATATTTGAACGGCTCACGGGATTTCTTGACCAAGATCTAACCGGACTTACAATGAGTTATTCTTATGAAATCACATAGGAGGTACGCCCATGCTAAAAATAGTCTCTGAATTAGAATTTCGCTGGTACGACAAAAACGGCATCCTTGAAAGGATCCTCAAAAAACCCGCGGACTCACTCATAAGGCAGTTTGTTGATACAATCCGCTGTGAATGGGAAGGTACAAGTACCACCACAATTAAAGACACGGGCGGCTTCAGTAGAAGCGAGAGCTACACCCAATATTTCCGTACCAATGCAGCGGCAGCAGATGTCAACTTTGGCATTCTTGTAGGCACCGGTACCAACGCAGTGACCATAAGCGATTTTCAACTCCAAACAAAGATCGCCAATGGCACCGGCTCAGGGCAACTATTATACCAGGCTACCGTCATAAGCGCAGTGACCGTCGTTGGAAGCGATGCATATATAACCGTCTCAAGAAACTTCAATAATAACTCAGGTGCCTCAATCACCATCCAGGAGGTTGGCCTTGCTGTTAGAAGCGGATTAGGCTATTACTATCAAATCTCACGAGACCTCACGGGGGGCCACGAAGTTTTAGACGGGAAGACCTATGCAGCCCAGTACACGCTGAAAGTGACAGCTTAAGAGAACTTTGAGAAAAAAAATCATCACCAGGATGCTTTACAACGAGAGATTAAGACTCAACCCATAGTATACCATTGACCAGGATTCAACCACTTATATGCCGAGGCGACTAATAGTCATCTACAACAGACTTACGGGCAAGGTCCTAAAAACCGTCCAGGGCGGCCTAATCACCCAAAGACGCCAGCTCCTTAACCATGTACAGAATGAACCACTAAACACACTTGCTTTCTATTATGAAGAAGAAGGAGCTGACATCGATAAACAGAACGATACGGTCCGCAAACTTGTTCATGGACAGCCACCAACCCTCTGTGACATACACGGCAAACCAAAGCTATTTGAGCTATTCATTAGAAACAGAAAACAGGCCATCGCTAACTCAACACACCTTAAAGTAGACTTTGAAGGAGGCATGGGTGATCAAGTCATGGAGCTTGAGGCTGTCAAAGAGCTTCGCAAACAGAGGCCAGATCTCAGGATCACTATAGGAATCCATTCAAACTACTGGAACATAGCCCCATTTCTTGAACATCATGGGGACTATGCTCACCATGGCAGGCCCTCAACCCATAACAGGGGATATTATTACGTGACAAACAGAACCGAGTACATCACAGACCCAAGAGGAGGATACTATGGCAAAGCTTCGCTTTATGGTGCGAGTATTGGCCTCGATCGCGTCAAGGAGAAAATTCGATTCGAAATGCCCTACCCTGAAATTTTATTATGGGCAAAAAGAGGTAATGTGGAAATCGATCAAAGACGAAGGCCAATATTGGGCATACACATACGAAGTGGATCAGGAGGAGCTAAATCCTGGAACACCGAACCAGCCCAAGTCTTAGCAGCCATTTGGCACACAAAGACAGGAGGTGATGTCTTCCTATGTGGAGATCCAGCCAACTTCTCATTACGGGAACCATGGGCCTTTACCTTACCCAACCGGTGCGATTGGGCAAGTGTCGGGGCAGTGATCTTAACTCTGTCTTTATTGGTGTGCATAGACAGTGGGCCAATGCATTTAGCCCGCTCGGCCTCGATCCCCTCGGTTGTATTATGGGGAGGTACAGGCCCAAAAGACATCTTAGGAAGAGACAAAACAGAAACCGACTTAAGGGCAAACATTGACTGCATTGAAAACATTTGCTACTCTTGCCCAAGGGGAGACTCCCTCTGTATGAGAGCGATCACACCTCAGCACGTTTGGGAAGTAATTGAAAAAATCTTTCCCCAGCTTCTTAAGGACGCCTCCGAGCGAAGCGAGCTTAAGATTGTTGGGGGTATAGGAGGTAACTATGAACATCAAAAAAATATTCTGCAAACTACTCCATAAAAACAGCTTCAGGTCGCCAGACCCGACATACTGCCACCTTTGCGGCGCCTATTTTGGGTACGACTCTTTCACAGCCAAGCTCTACAAAAGAAGGGGGAACATCCCATGAAACTCAACTTGGGTTGTGAGTTCGATCGCCGTGAAGGATGGGTAAATCTTGACATCAACCCCGATGTCAAGCCGGACGTGATCGGTGATGCTCGATCCATGCCTATGTTCGCAGACGCTACATTTAGCGAAATCCACGCCTCACACCTCCTTGAACACTTTTACGAACACGAAATAATCCCAGTCCTCAAAGAATGGAACAGAATCCTAATCCCAGGAGGATCACTCACCATCGTTGTTCCCGATGTTGAAAAAGTAGCAAGGTGGTGGGTGGAGGGCCGCCTAACAGAAACCGAGGTTCTCAAGGGATTCATTGGAGACAATCAAATTAAGTCTCCCTGGATGCTCCATAAAACCTTTTTCTGGTTTTCAAGACTTAAGAGGATCCTCGAAGAGAATAACTTCGATGAGATCGAAGAATTTGGCCAAAGGGATCTTTTAGTATGGCTCTACGTACGGTGTATCAGGAGGCGGTAAATGGATCTAATCACAGGACACTTCATCACCATCGCATCCAACTTCATTAAAGACCTTGGCTTCCCAATCTTTGTCGCTGTATGGGTACTCCTCATCACCCATAGGGACACAAAAAAATTGACACACGCGATTAATGCCTTGACAAGGGCATCTGAAAGGGCTAATATTCACATCGAAAACAAGGAGAAAGGAGGTGAAACCTAATGGCACGAGTCAACGGCCCCTTCCTTTCTATCGATGCATCCGGGAAGCTCTACAACACCCTAGTCGCCTCGATTTGGAAAGGCAGGAACTACATGAGGGGACACTTCATCCCCACTAACCCCAACACTCCTGCCCAGGAGGCACAGCGAACCTTAATGGCTAACGCTGTCGCAGGATGGCAAGCTCTCTACTCCGGAACACAAGAAGAGTGGAACGAAGCAGCTCGTGACGTATACCCCCCGATCAGTGGATTCAACTATTACGTCATGCAGTACTTGCTACAGGGAACAGAGCCAACCATCCCGGACGTAGCGCCCAAGAAATCGAAAGTCATCCACGGGCGATAGTCCGTTTCTCCTGAGCAAAGTCGTTTTAAAGCTCCCGCAGTGCCTAAATCGAGGCGCACAATCTTAGTGCGCCTTTTTTTTGGTTCTAAACCGTTATGTAAGATTTGAAGAAAGGAGGTGAAACATATGGGTTGGACAATCGATCAAATCATCACCCTGATCACCCTTCTTTTCCCACTCATTGAAAAGGTCATCGAGATGGTCGAACGCATCTTCAAAAAGTCAGCGAGTGCAGAAAAGAAGGCCATCGCGGTCAAAACTCTTAGGGCGACCCTTCCGGTTCATCCCGCTACCGAGGTTTTGACCGATGAAGTACTTGGCAAAATGGTGGATTATCAGGTCTACCTGAAAAACATATCAAAAAAGTTTAAACACACGAACCCGAACAAGACAGACCTGGAACCACCATCAATCTTCGGGGCATGACAAAAACCACAAAACCCAAGGGGTTGCAGGACAACCTTACCACCAGAAGGGGCTCATCCCCCCCTAACGTTTCCCAAAAATATGCAACCCCTTGGAATCATAACCACATTTTGAGATTTCCACAAGAGGGAAGACTTTGTGAAAACCTCGTAAGCTATCGGAACCATTAGCACAAAATGAGTTATCCACATAGATTTCCACAGGTTTTCCACATAAGGAAAGGGTGACATTTTGCCAACTTCTTACATACGCTTTGGAGGCCCCTAAAAAATGTCTGATAAGATATATTATGTTAACTTTTGGGCATTTTTGAGGATTAAAGCATCCTTCCCACGGGGGGACACCAAAAAAACCAACCACAAACAACAACTTACACAAAACCAAAATCCCCCCTTTCCCATTTCTTACATAACCCCCTCCCTGAGAACGCCCCAAAACAAGAATTATGTAAACTTTGACAAAATGCCATGGTGTGAAATTTTGTCCAGGGGGAGACCTTGTGAAACCGATTGTTCAAAAATGTACGTTCTTACGACGGAGTCGTAGCTTATATATACGTATGTAATGGTATTTAACAACGTTGTTACTCTGGACAAAAAGTCGCACTTAAGAAAGGAGTTTAAGACCTCCATGGATCAAAAAATAGTGCCACTACCAACACCAGCAAGAAGACCACACCAAAAATCCCTCAAAAAGATAATCCACGACTTCGAAGCCCTATACTTAAAATCTGAAATCAAAATCAAGGCTCCGGCAGCAACCCTCGATAAAATCATTGAGGCAAGAATCCATGGAAAAGTCTTTCTACTCCAAAGAAAGATCAGTTGTGGAAAGGGATGCGGAGGATGTCCTCACGGCCCCTATTGGTACGGCTTTTACCGCCACAAGGGAAAATTTATGTCATTCTACTTGGGGAAAGAACTGCCTCGGCGCTTTGAACAGGCTAAGAGAATCAAAATCATCCGAGAGGTCTACTGCGCCGATAACATCAAAAAAGACGAGGGAGGAGGTGAAACCAATGGATCCTGAAAAGATGACAAGGGTAGGCTTCTATATCCATCCACAAAAACATAAACAAATCCGAAAATGGTGTGACCAAAACAACATCTGTTTCGATATCTTTTGCAGGGTCGCAGTCTACCACCTTTTCACATACTTAACCATTATGCCAGGCGAACAACCAAGGAATCTCCTCAAATACATCAAGGAGACCAAAATTTAAAATTTAGAAAGGAGGATTCACCATGATACCAGACATCACACAAGAAGCTGAAAACCTAAGAGAGACTCTCGGTTGCCCGTGCGGGTGCAACCAAAATTTCACGAGCATCGAATTTGCCACCCTGCTTCTCTTTGCCCAGGGAGTCTATGGCAAAGAATTTACCATCACAAGCGGTTATCGATGCCCAAACAAAAACAAGGCCGAGAAAGGCTTAGAAGAC
>Ga0315314_1002674_pt1 | contig 14558 bp, 18 predicted proteins | sample TDP9_MG_FD_203631 | JGI IMG/M metagenome (GOLD analysis project Ga0315314, IMG submission 203631) | Freshwater sediment microbial communities from Lake Towuti, South Sulawesi, Indonesia - TDP9 | ecosystem: Environmental > Aquatic > Freshwater > Lake > Sediment | place: Indonesia: South Sulawesi...
AGGGTGGCGGCGCCCTTCAAGAAGGCTCGCCGCGAGATCAGTCGCTCCTCTTGTGGATCCTTCACTTCTTCCTTTTCCTTCATCGATTGCCCTCCTTTTCCTGGTATTACCCCAGCGGGGTTGCATGGGACTTTATTGACTATTTTCAGACCCCTCAAACAGGGATCGCAATATGGCTCGGTAATCTACAATTGCAAAAGGGCGAAGAGGCTTTGAACAACGGAAGACCACGCACCCCCATATTCTTTCCAATTTGTGTGCCAAGAACCAAAAAGCCCTGGCAAAGTCAATACTTGCCAGGGCTTAGCTCGGTGCCTGCTACAACCAGCGATGGCTACGGATTCATCTTCCGGGCAGAAATAGTAATTTAGTTACGCAAATTGTAATCTTGACTTTTTCACAACAGGCTAAGGGAAATTCTTGCAACAGGCTTAGGGGAAGTGCAAGCATCCTGCATCCTCATTTGTCTTAGCTTTCCTTTTCTTGAGCTCGCTCTTTATCCAGGTCGTATTTTCCAAGATAATAGCTGAAGGCTCGGGGGCTCAGACCCAAGAGGAGGGCCGCTTCTTTCTTCTTCCACCCTGTCCTTCGAAGAGCCTCCAGCATGGATTCTCGCCTGATCTGATCCAGGGTTTCTTTGAAATGGAGAGGCTCAGGCTTGGCGGCGGTAGAGAGGTCGAGGGCCAATTCCGAGGGAAGGTCTTTCTCGGAGATCTTCTTGCCGGAGCAGAGTAGGGCCGCCCTCTCCAATACATTTGCCAGCTCGCGGACATTGCCAGGCCAGGCATATCTCTTCAGCGCCTCTATGGCTCCAGCAGAAAGCCCATCCAGTCTCTTATTAATCCTGTTTTGGATGCAGGCCAGCAGATGGAGGGCCAGATCGGGTATATCCTCCCTTCTGTCTCGCAAGGGGGGAACGAATATGGGCATCACATTCAGCCGAAAGTAGAGATCCTCGCGGAAGGTGCCCGCCTGCACCTTCTTTTTGAGATCAGTATTGGTAGCTGCTATTACCCTCACATCGACCTGTATCTGCTCGATGCCGCCTACCCTTTCGAAAGTCTTTTCCTGGAGCACGCGAAGCAGCTTGGTCTGCAGCTCCACGGGCATCTCCCCGATCTCATCCAGAAAGATGGTGCTCTTATGGGCATACTCGAATTTCCCCTTTTTGGAGGTAATGGCACCACTGAAGGCCCCCTTCACATGCCCGAATAGCTCACTTTCCAACAGATCTCTGGGAATCGCTGGACAGTTGATTTTGATCAGGGGTCGATTTCTCTCCGCACTGGCTTGATGGATCGCCTCGGCCACCACTTCCTTCCCGGTTCCAGTCTCCCCCTGGAGTAAGATCGTCGTCTTGGTTGCTGCCACGATCGGAATCAACCTCTTGATCTCCAAAATGGCCGATGATTGACCGACCAGCCTCTCTGCCCAATTGGCAGGAGTGATCTGCTGTCTCAGGTATTGGATCTCTTCTTTGATCAGAGAGGCCTCCAGGGCCCTTTGCGCCAGAAGAAGCAGGGCCTCCAATTCAAAGGGCTTAAGGATGTAGTCAAAGGCACCTGCCTTCATGGCAGCGACTGCATCCAAGACCGAGCCATATGCGGTGATGACGATTACCTGGATGGCAGGGTTGATTTCCTTCATCTCCCGCAAGAGGTCCAGGCCTGATCCGTCCTCCAGCACTACATCGGTGATGACTAGATCGAATATGGATTTGCGAAAGAGATCGAGGGCCACCCTTGCTGATTCTGCGGCACTGACTGTGTAACCTGCATCAGTGAAGTTGTGAGAAAGGAGCTTCAGGATCTTTCTCTCGTCATCCACTAATAGAATTCTGCTCATAGGGAGGCCCTCTCGTCTTTATCCCACAATGATCCGCCTCGAGGGATCCTTATGGTTACCTTTGTCCCTTTTCCTACCAGGCTTTGGATGGTGATCTCTCCCCCATGAGCCTCGATGGCCTTCTGCACCATGGAGAGGCCCAGACCTATCCCTCCCTTTCTCTTGGTAAAGAAGGGTGAAAAAACCTTAGGGAGGTCTTCTGAAGGAATTCCGCAGCCATTGTCGCTGATCTCAAGTTGCAAGAATCCATCATCGCTCAAGACCGCTTGGACACTGATTTCTCCCTTCTGGGGAATGGCCTGGTGAGCGTTGAGCAATAGATTTAGCAAGGCTTGCTCCATCAAGGCGGGATCGGCCTCGATGAGAAAGGTCCCGGGGATCTGCTTCCTAAACTGAATCTCCTTGCTATCTCCACAGGTCAGTCGCTCCAGGCGCTCCCAGGCCAGGTCAAGGAGAAGACTCAGATCAATCTCCTGTTTCTCTGCGGAGAGGGGTCGGGCATACTCCAGGAGCTCGGTGACGATGCGATTGACCCGGTCGGCCTCCTCTCGAATATCCCGAATCAACTCTGTGTGGCCTGTCACCCTTCTTTCAAGCATTTCCGCAGAGCCTTTAATGATCAATAGAGGATTGCGGATCTCGTGGGCAATCCCTGCTGTCAATTGGCCCACGGTGGCCAATTTCTCCTTCCGCAGCAACTCATGGTGGGTGGCCTCCAGGGAAGCCGTAGCCTCCTGGATCTTTCGCTCCAACTCCAAGTTAAAATCCTTGACCTGAAGCAGGAGTCGTTCCCTGTCCGCCAGGGTCTCTTGTAAGCGGGCGCTGCTATTTGTGATCTTTTCCACCATCGCGGAGAAACTCCCTTCCAGCTTTCCGATTTCATCCGCTGCATGATCCTGTGAAACCGGAATTTGTGTCTGCCCTTCGCCCACCTTCTCCATTTGGCCGGCGAGCCTGTGGAGGCGTCTGATGATAAGCCGATAGGTGATGAAATTGATGAGAGACGATAAGAGCAGGAGACTGATAAGGATGTTGAGGATGTGACCCTTTTTCATCTCCCATAGGCCGACATTGATTGAAGCAAGGGATTTGGAGATATGGAGTGCGCCGATGATCTGGTTTCCTCTGATGAGGGGAAGGGTTGTATCCAGGACCTTTACCCCATCATGTTTCATGACATGATGGCTGAACTCTGTATTCCCTCGAAGGATCTCCCAGATCTCTTTTTCTTCCCAAAGCCTTCCCCGCTCATGGAAGGAGGTTGAGGCCAGCACGCGAGAGTCTCGATTGAGCACCATGATACCAATATCTTCATGCAGCGTCCGAAAACAATGGATAGCCTCCTGGATCTGCCTGGCGTCAAGTTCTTTTTGAGAAAGGATGTATGCCCGCAAAGCGTCTCCCATTTCCCGCAGGGACTTGATAGCCTGGGCGGTCATGATCTCTTCCGTCCTATGGGTGTCAATGGCAAAAAAAACGGCAAATACCACTAGCAGGAAGGCGTTCACGATTAGAAGGTATTTGGTTTGGAGGGTCACAGGGTCTCTCCGGAAGGGGCATTCGCTGCTCTTGATGAAGGACTATAGCACTTTGCCCCTAAAAGTCAATTTGGCAATCCCCATCGGAGAAAGGCTTCATAGAGCACCATGAATGCGTTGGTCTTATATTGATGGAAAAACCAGCGGCCGGCTAGGAGATACCGGCTGTGGTCATCGATCAACATGATGAGCAAGAGATCTCCGATGAGGGGGAAATGCACCTTGCCCTGGATATCGATCTGCCAAAGACCGTTGAGATCGGAGGATTCAAAGCGATTGAAGAGGGGCAATTCGGCCTGCTCAGGGTTCAGGAATGGCGAGATCCGGGGAACCAGCGGGGGATATCCTTGCCTCTGGATAGTTCTCCTGGATCAGTTCATGGATGATCTGCGCATACTTCACCTTCTCCCGCGCCCACCAGGCCAGCATGCCGGGATCCACATAGGGCTTGTACAGGGCCCCGGGACCCACCACGCAGGCCGGCCCCGGCTCCAGCTTGTAGTAGCAAGGGGCACAGAGCCTGGCCATTTCCGGGGCCTCGTAGAACCGATTGATCCCCCCGAAGGAGTCGCTGATGTAGATGTGGATGTCCATGGGTATATCGATGGCCTGGCGAATGGTGGCCAATTGGGGCAGAGTGAGATCCGCCAACGGATTAAAGCTCCCGGCCCCTAGCTCCTCCAGGAGCCTTCCGCCGGCCGCGGAGGCATGCCCTGCATAGACGGAGACTTTGAAAATCACATCGGAGGGGATGTCTCCGGACTCCTTCATTCGACTGAGCAGCCAGAGTAGTCCCTCGTCGATTACCAGAAAGCCACGAAAGCCGATTTCGATGGCCGTCATGTAGTCAGCGATCACATAGCGGAGTTGGTCCGAGCCGCGGTAGCGTAGCCCCGAGAAGCCTCCCTCCGGGGTGACCAGGTGGCGACCGATGTCCCAGGCCGCCCGAGGACCAGGCGTGAGGATCACCTCCAATCTAGCCTCTGCAGCCATCTGGGCAAAGTCCTTCAGCTCCTGCCTATCTAAGAGCGTGGCCCCCATCACCACCGAGATAATTCGATGGATGGGGACCTTGCGTTTGTTCATCTCATCGATGGTGGCCTCTAGGGTGGATGGCCGCTCGATGCCCGAGATCTCCATGCGGTAGCTGCCACCATCCGGGAATCGTTTGCTGCTTGATTGTAAATGATAATTATCCCGGCCGGGGATCCCGGACTTATGCATGAGTGCTTCCACGGACTTCAGGTTCATTCTTGCCTCCTTTGATCGTTTTCAACAACGCCTACCCAATGCCCTCGTTCTAATAGTTGCCCCTTCATCACACCAATCTCCTCCTGGCAGGAAAAGCAGGCCAGGTCATGGAGGATCTGACGCGGCAAGTGAAATTGAAAAGCGGACGATGGACCAGGCTGGCATGCCGGAATGCCTTTCCCACCTTAATTTACAACAGATTTATGACTATAACAAAACCACGGAAAGCAATGTTCCTATCCCCACCACCCAAAGGATATCTGCCTTCAAAAGCAATGCAACAAATGCCGCACTGGCGAGGAGGATGCGGGGAAAATGCCACGGAATATTCCAGGCAAAGCGGAGGGTGACGGTCAGGAGGAGCCCCACGAAAGAGCACAGGGAGCCGCCCAGTGCGTGCTCAAAATAGGAGGATGTTCGCAACCGATCAAAATAGGGCACGATGGCAACCAGAATCAGGAAAGAGGGCAAGAAGACACTGATGGTGGCGATCAATCCTCCCAGGGGGCCACGCAACAGATAGCCTACAAAGGTGGCGGTAATCACAATCGGGCCTGGGGTAACCTGTCCCAGCACAATTCCATCCAGAAACCTGGTTCCATCCATCCAATTTCGCACTTCCACGACTTCGTGAAACATGAGGGGAACGGAGGCAAAGCCACCCCCAAAGGCGAAAAGATCGATGCGGGACATGAGCGCCGCCAGATCGAACAGACGGCGATCGATGAGAAGCAGGAGAAAAAAGCCCACGCCCGTTGCCACGAGAAGGGACAAAATAGGCCTCGCAGAGGGCGATCTCCTCGTCGAATGGATGGTTGGGGGCGGGCTGATCTGTCGGGCACGGAGCGCCACTCCCAAGAAGGCAGCTAACAGAATGACCAGGATGGGATTCACCCGAAATCCAAACAGGATTGCAGCGAGAGCTGCGACTACAACATCCCTCCAGTTTTTCAGCGAGCCTCTGCCAAATGAAACCGTGGCATTGGCAACAATGGCCACGATGATTGCTCTCAGCCCATTGAACGCGGAAACTACTGGCGCAAGCGTATGGGTGCTGGTGTATAGGGCTGAGAGGGCCATCATCAGGAGGAACGCAGGGAGACCGAAGCCGATGAAACTCGCGGCAGCCCCCCTCACTCCGCGACTTCTCAGGCCCACATAGGCCGAGGTCTGCATGGTGGTGGCTCCAGGTATTGCTTGACAAAGCGCAACGCCATCGCGGAAGGTCGCTTCGTTGAGCCAATGTTTCTGCTCAACAGCCATCCTGCGGATATAGGCTACCATAGCCGGCCCGCCAAAAGCGGTGATTCCCAGTCTCAAGAAGGAAGAGAACAGGACAAATAATGACGGGTTTTGTTCGAAGTCGCTCAACTCCCCTCCGCACAGAAATAATAAGTCCTCCCCTGCTGGGTCCTGCCCTTCACTACTCCCCTTCGAGTCAATCCCTCCAGGTGTTTGCTGATCTCGCTTCGATGCGCTCCCAGTCCTACACAGATATCCTCCAGGGAACAGGGCCGTCTCTGCAGGAGGGAGAGGATCGCCTTTTCAGAGGCATGAAATGAAGCCTCACCCTCGCCCCATACCCTCTCCTCGATCACCTCCGCTTTGCCCGCAAAGAAGGATCTGAAATATTCCAACTTCTCCCGAGAAACCGGATAAGCGAAAGGTTCTGCAGGCGGCCGCCGGACAGTATTGAGCTGAATGCGATGGGGAGAAATGAGAGCGGCGATCTCTGCGATCTCGGAAATCTCGGAGTCCAAGGCAGAAATCCCTCCCAAAAGCATGACCTCCAACCAGTAAGCCCCAGAGAACTCCTCCCGCAGGCAAATCAACCCCTTGACCAATTTCTGTAAGGAAAGAGAAGGATGGGGACGATTCACCAGACGAAATAGGGGCTCAGATCCCGCATCCAGGGAGGGAATGATGAGATCAGCCTGAAGGATCTGCTCCCGCACCCGGCTCCGATGGAGGAGAGAGCCATTGGTCAGGACCGCCACCGGGATGGTGGTGAGGCCTTTGATCATTTGGATCACCTCATCGATGCCGGAATGAAGCGTCGGCTCTCCCGAACCGGAAAGGGTCACATAGTCTGCCTGTACACCCTTCTGGAACGCCACCTCCAATTCCTTGCGCAACTCCCTGAGAGGAACATATTCTCGCACCTCGCAGGTCAGGTGAGTGGTCGGACCCAATTGACAGTAGATGCAGTTGTAGGTGCAAGTCTTCAAAGGCACCAGATCCACCCCCAAGGATCTGCCCAGTCTCCGCGAGGGAACTGGCCCGAAGACATGGACGACTCCATCCCTCTTATTCACCGCTGGTGCCCCCCCGTCAATGCTCACAGACGTTTTCTCCCGTCTTGAGTGTTCCATCCAGATAGGACAGTACAAGGTCATGGGGACTCTCCGGGGGAGCGCCCACTATGACCTGGATCCCTTGTTCGGCAAGCAATCCCTGCGCTCGGGATCCCATGCCTCCCGCAATGATCAGATCAGCTCCCAGATCATGCAGCCAGCGCGGCAATAAACCTGGCTGATGCGGCGGAGAACTGACCATTTCTTTCTGGACGATCTCCTTCTTCTCCGGGTCCACATCGATCAGGGCAAAGCCCTGGCAATGGCCAAAGTGCGGACTCAAGCGTCCTTTGTCGACCGGAATGGCTATCCTCATGTTTCCCTCCATTTTCTATTTGATTCGAATGCCCAGGGACGTGGCCAATATTTTGTTTCTCCGAGTTATGGATCATTTAGGGAAGACAATAGACCAACTCCTGCCACAAGGACTTCACTGCCTGCGTGGTCCTTCCTCCAGAATACTCTACCAGGCTCACATGCCTCGTCTGGGCTTCAGTAAATCGGGGATCGTAGGGGATCACCCCCGCGACCCGAATTCCTCTCTCCAGGCACCAGCTACGGATGCTTTCAGAAATCTTTTCGTTCAGGTCAAACCGATTGATACAAAGGGCCACCGGGGTCCGGAAGTGTCTGGCCAGTTGTACCACTCGCTCCATGTCGTGCTGGGCGGAGAGGCTGGGCTCGGTTACGATCAATACCAGATCGGCGCCCGCAATGCTGGCGATCACTGGACAACCGATACCGGGGGAGCCATCGATGATTACCAAATCAAATTCCCTCTCCTTTGCGATCTGACGGGCCTGATTTCTCACCAGGGTGACCAACTTGCCGGAATTCCCCTCACCAACCCCGAGCTTGGCATGAACCAGGGGGCCATACCGGGTCTCCGATATGTACCATTCCCCGGCCCTTTTTTCGGTAAAATCGATGGCCTGCTGCGGACAAAGATGAGCGCATACCCCGCAACCTTCGCAGGAGAGGGGGTCGATCCTGGAGGTTGCCTCTCCTGCCCCTGAACCATTTCTCTTCACGGCCTCAAAGCGACACCAGGCAAGACAGGCCCCGCAGCCGATACAATCTTGCTGCCGTATGAAGGCCCGCTTGCCGGCGTAAAATTCCCGCCATTCCTTTATCTCGGGCAAAAGCAACAAATGCAGATCTGCCGCATCCACATCGCAGTCAGCCAGTACTTTCTTTTCTGCCAGGGTCGCAAAGCAACCTACCAGACTGGTCTTCCCTGTCCCCCCTTTTCCACTGATGACTACCATTTCTTTCATCGCTCAACTCGTTCCCGAATCGCCCCAAATAGAGAACAGAACTTCTCCCCATACTCAGGTATGGCCTGAGCGGCCATTTGTCCCCGGGAATAGGCCAGGGCAATCCTCCGATCTTCCGGAATCTGGCCGAGAATGGCAATCTCTTCCCCTTCGCAGAATCGCTTTACTCCTTCATCTCCCAGATCACAACGGTTGAGGAAGACAGAAAAAGGGATTCCCATGGTCCGTACCACTTCCACAGCAAGCTTCAAGTCGTTGAGTCCGAAGGGAGTGGGTTCAGTCACCAAAAGGACGAAATCTGACCCCCTGATAGCCTCAATGGCGGGACAGGAAGTCCCCGGAGGGGCGTCCAGGATCGTCACGCCTTCCTCAGGGAGGTTTCGTTTCACCTCCCGGACGACGGGAGGCGCCATCGCCTCACCGATCTTCAGGCGTCCGTGGACGAACTCAATTCCATCCCCATCCCCTTCCTCTACAACACCCACCTCCCGATGGATCTCACAGATTGCTTTCTCTGCGCAAACGAGTGTACATCCGCCACAGCCACGACACAGCTCCGGAAATGTCAGAACCTTTTTCTGAATGCAGACGATGGCGCTGAACTGACAGATCTGGCCACACTGTCCACAGCCATTGCACCGCCCTGGATCCACCCGGGGGACCAGAACTGCCACCGTTCGGGTGCGCCGGATCTGGGGCTTCAAAAAGATATGACCATTGGGCTCTTCCACATCGCAATCCAGGTATCGAACCCCTTTCCCCTCCCGACTCAGGATCAGGGCCAGATTGGTTGCCACGGTGGTCTTGCCCGTTCCTCCCTTGCCACTGGCTACCGCGATTTTCATCTTTGGCAAATCCTCCTTACGATTGCATCTCGTGCAACCAGAGGGAAAACCTCCTCCGTCATCATCTTACCCACCAAAGGAAAACGCCTGGCGGATCCAATTCCAATGGAGTAGCCAGTTCCAGGCGGAAGTCGAAACTTCAGAATGAGACCGGTAAGAGTAAGAAGTAGGGTGTTGAAGAAGAGCAATGTGTTGCCAGCCACCCAGAAATTTCGAAGTCTCATCATAACGCTCCGATGTTGGCTTAAGGGAAATTTGCCTGCTTTCGCGAAGAGGTCTCCACTTCGAGGAGGCAGAGAAAGCCGCCAGCATTCGCGCAGCCGAACACCAACCGGCTCTCTCCTCTCAGGAAGGGCCAATCACCTCCTCTTCCGCTCTCTTACCTCAAATACCACTCCTTCATCCCCCTCACCTTCATGGGGACCTTCCAGATCACATTATCACCCGCCTCGGTGATGTAGAGCGTGCTCGCGTATTTCCCGGTCCCAAAGCAGCAGTTGGTGGTCTCGCTGCCGGCCCCCACAGGGAGCTTGATCTCGCCGATGGTGGCCCCATCCGGCGCGATCACGATGACCTTGCCGCTGCCATATTGGGCGGCATAGAGGTTGCCCTTCTCATCGCAGCACATCCCATCCGGGCCCCATCCGCCATTGGGCAGGTAATTGAAGATGTGGGAGAAGCCGATGTTGATGACCCCCGGCGCCTCGATCGGGCAGGCGAGCACATAATTTCTCATGCAGTCCGCCACATAGAGGGTCTTGAAGTCCGGGGAGAGGCAGATGCCATTGGGGAAGGTCAGGTTCTCGATCAGCCTCCTCACATCCTTCCCACCCGGGCCGATGTAGTAAACGCCTCCGCGGGGGTTGACCGGGCTGGTGCCCCAGGGATCGGTGAAGTAGCACCCTCCCTGGCCATCGAAGATCAGGTCGTTGGGGCCGTGGAAATTCTCATTCTGGAAGTAGCGGCAATAGTCATCCACTTTGCCCGTCCTGGGGTCGTATACGAAGACTCCCCGCTTCCGATCCGTTCCATAGAGCTTGCCATCCTTGCCCCACTCCAGACCCTGGGGCTGGCCGCCGGAATGAAAGACATCCTTCCAGGTGCCATCCGGGCCGATCTTGGAGATCCAGCCGGACGCAATGCTCACCACCCAGAGGTTGCCCTGCAGATCCATGATGGGACCCTCCAGGAAGGCGCCACCCCTGGCAAATTCTTCCGGCGGGCCGGCCACCACATCGTCTATGGTCAGGGGGGCCAGGACCTTCATGTCCGCCAGGGCGGGGCTAGCCAACACCAAGACAAGCATGCCTACCCAGAGTACCATGATGCGCTTCATGTTGCTCCTCCACTGTCTCCTCGTTTTCGCCTCTTAGTCCAAAGCATTTCGCCGGAAAGGGATCGATAGACTCACCTCCTTCCGCTCACTCATTGAGATCAAATCACGCATCTTGCCAGTATCGGACAAGAGCATAGGAGAGTCGAGGTGGAGGGCGATCCCTCCACCTCGTTGGAACCTCCTCCGTTCTTCTCGTCGAGGTCAAGCACAGCGAGTTCTTATCCACCTCAACCTCCGGAGGGGGTGCCTGCTATTGATTACCTCCTATTGCTTTTTCTCCAACTCTGTCAGGCGCTTCCTGATCTCCTCGAGGGCACCCTCGAAGTAATCGGCCTGACCTTTCAGGATCTCGGCTTCTTGTTCTGCGCTCATGGGAGGAACAATCGGGCCTGCATAGGGATACATCGGCATACTCCAAGCTGGTAGTCCCATGCCGGCCCGAGCACAGCCTGGGAGGCCGGTGGCATAGTACCAGTGTCTCCAGCCTCGACCCCCACCCCGACCCCAGAAGCCCCGTCCCCAACCCCAGAAACCTCTTCTAGGATAGGGATTCATGAACCCAGGCACCGGATACCCTGCGCAGTATCCAGCCCCCCGCCCGGTCATGGGGCCGAAACCCATCGGTCCGGTTCGATCTCCAAACGGCATATTACTCACCTCCTTCCCCAATACTAACTCCAATGACCTTCCACATCTGGCCCTTCGGCTGCTTGGAGCTCGCCTCGCTCGAATCTCTCCAACGCCTCGCCTACCGTGCCTTTTACCCCCACCACGATCTTTATCCCAGCAGCGGAGAGGGCGCGAAAGGCTTTAGGCCCGCAATGACCGGTGATCAAATAGCTCGCGCCATGGCGCGCTACATTCTCGGCCGCCTGGATCCCCGCCCCCTGGGCCGCATTTAAATTCTGTTCATTGTTAATCGCCTCAAACCCGCCCGTCTCCAGGTCGGCGATGATGAACCACTGAGCCCGCCCAAAGCGCGGATCCACTGGGCTTTCCAAATCCTGGCCCTCGGCGGAAATTGCAATCTTCATATGGATCCTCCGTCGATCTCTCCATCTCTCATATTTATTTATCGCTCTCGCGTCATGGCAGCCCCACACTTCGGGCATTGCAGGCTCGAACAGGGAACCCCTGCCGGGTGAGGTATCCTCTCTTCGCATCGGGGACAAACGCAGAACCCTCCCGGCCCGGCAGCAAAACCGCCCATCCGGCCTCTACGCCCACCCTGGGGACCTCTTCCCTGGCCTCTCTGCCCACCTCCCGGAGGTCCCATCCCATCTCCTCTGGGCATTTCTCACACCTCCTCCCCTAAGCTTATAAGGGACTATCCCCCCAGTCCTCTATCCAGTTCCGGCCTCTCCCGTCTTAGCAGGTTCTTGATTCGCCGATACAGAAATATGGCAGCAATGGTGATGTTCGCCACCTCCACCACGATGTCGCTCAGCCTTCCTGCCGGTCGGCGAACCTCTCCCTCTGCCCTCGGTAGAGGCTCCCTATTCTCTTTGGGCTCGAGCGACCCTCCCCGATATCTCACCTTCATCGCCCCCTCTGCATATCTCGCTCATTCTTCCCCTCCCCGCCTGAGCCAAGGAGGACCCCATCGCCATTGACGCCTGCGGCAACAGCCGGGAAGGACCATCCCGGGGGTCAATCTACCATCTGCATAGAGGCTCAATGCCTCTTCTGCTTCCCCCATCACCCCAGCTATCACCTGGATACCCTGGCACTCCAGGTAGTGCAGGAATTCTCCATTGATCCCCCCGCAAATCAGGACATTTACCCCCTTATGGGACAGGAAGCCTACCTTTTGCAGCGGAGCCATGTGGCCACAGGATATTTTTTCCTTCGCCCAATCTTCTTCTGTGCCCTTCGTAGCCAGAAGAATCTCCTGGGCATAGGCAAAATGAGGTGAGACCCGAGAATGAAATAAAGGGATGGCAATGCGCATGATAGCCCTCTGGTGGAATGAGCGTGCAACGGCTGTGCCACCACAGAAATCATCACCCGGAAACCGGATTCTTCAAAATCGGTGGGGAGTTACGAGGTCAAGGAGATCGGTGAGATGCGTGGGAGGCCAGCAAAGGAATGTTTCACTATTGAGACAATGATCGGAATATGTTTCACATATGAAACCAACGGAGGAAGGCGGGCATCAACTCTTCAAGCCCAACCTCTTCATCTTTCGCCATAGCGTCGCCCGGCTATAGCCCAATTCCTGGGCCGCTTTTTGTCGGCACCCCCCGTGCCGATTTAGGCTCTCCCGGACCAGGGTAGCCTCTGCTTCCTCCAAGCTTTTCCGATGCGGCTTCCCCTCTTTTGGCTTGGATGAAGAACTACTTGAAAGCACCTCCCGGGGCAGATGATTCAGTTGGATGAGTTCCCCTCTGCAAAGGACGAAGGAATGCTCGATGATGTTCTGGAGCTCTCGCACATTTCCCGGATAATCATAGTTCATGAGGAGTTCCATCACCTCCTCCGTCACTCCTGCAATCTCCTTTCCCTTACTCAGGTTGAATTGGCGGACAAAATGCTCCACCAGCAGAGGGATGTCTTCTTTCCTCTCTGCCAGAGGGGGGAGGGAGATCTTCACCACATTGAGCCGGTAGTAGAGGTCTTCACGAAATTGGCCCTGTTTGACCATCTCCGAAAGATCCCGGTGGGTCGCGGCGACCACCCGGACATCTGCTTTGACGGTGGCGGTGGCCCCCAGGGGCTCATATTCCTTTTCTTGGAGGACTCGCAGAAGCTTAACTTGAAGAGAAGGGGGCAAATCCCCTATCTCGTCCAGGAATATGGTGCCTCCCTCTGCCCGGGCAAAGCGGCCCGGCTTGTCCCTTCGGGCATCAGTGAAGGCCCCCTTGACATACCCAAAAAGCTCCGATTCCAACAAGGTCTCGGGCATGGCGGCGCAACTGACTTTGATGTAAGGCTTTCCTCTGCGCCGACTCAGGTTGTGGATGGCGCGGGCGAAGAGTTCCTTGCCCGAGCCGGTGGGCCCCTGGATCAGCACCGTGCTATCGCTCTCTGCTATGTCCGGAAGGATCTGGAAGAGATCGAGTATCTTATGGTTCTTGCTGACGATGTCGGAGAAGGAATACAGTTTGGAAAGCTCCTTCCGCAAGGCCTCCAGAGCGGACAGGTCTCGAAAGGTCTCCACGGCTCCCAGTGGCTTACCCTTCTTGTCTCGGAGTACGGAGGTGGAGATGCCGATCGGAATCTCTTTGCCCTCTTTCGTTAAAATCTCCGCCCGCAGGTTGGTGACGGGCTTGCCCGTGCGAAGGCTCCTCTTCAGTCCACACTCCGTCTGGCACAGACTGGCCCGGAAGATGTCGAAGCAGAACTGTCCAATCGCCTCCCTTCTGGAAAAACCGGTAATCTCCTCCGCCGCCCGATTGAAGGAGGTGATCCTGCCTTCCGCATCGGTGGTGAATACTCCGTCGGCGACGCTTTCCAAGATGAGATGGAAGAAGGGATCTGCCTTTTCCTGATCGCTCGTCGCTATGCCCTTTTTCACTTTTGCGAATTGACTCCCACTTCAGCAGCGGAAACCAGTTGATTGACGGCAGAATTGAGGATGGTGACATCGCTGCCGATGGAGATCCAACGATAGCCCTCTGCCAGTCGCTTCTTGATGGCCTCGGCGGTGGTGGCCGCAATCCCCACCGGTACATTGTGGCGCTTCCCAGCCTCCAGAATTTCGTTCATCGCCCCCGTCACCTCGGGATGGGTGATCTGCCCCAGGAGTCCATAAGAGCCGGAGAGGTCCATGTGTCCAATGATAGCCGCATCGATGCCGGGCACGGAGAGGATGGAATCAATATGCCTCACCGCCTCCTGGTGCTCGATGAGAAGAAGGCAGAGGATATTTTCATTGGCCCAGGTCGGATAATCGGCAACGGTTAAGCCCTGCCGATGAGCCGCCAGGGCCGGACTGAAGCCCCGGACTCCCTGAGGAGGATACTTGACCGCCGCCACGGCGGCTTCCGCCTCCTCCCGGGTCTTGATGAAGGGAAAGACCACTCCCATCGCCCCGGCATCCATGACCCGCTTCGCCATCCAATCCTCCTTCCAGGGGATGCGCACCACGGGGATGGCTCCCGTCCCCTGGG
>Ga0315314_1002675_pt1 | contig 14558 bp, 14 predicted proteins | sample TDP9_MG_FD_203631 | JGI IMG/M metagenome (GOLD analysis project Ga0315314, IMG submission 203631) | Freshwater sediment microbial communities from Lake Towuti, South Sulawesi, Indonesia - TDP9 | ecosystem: Environmental > Aquatic > Freshwater > Lake > Sediment | place: Indonesia: South Sulawesi...
GACATGGTGACCATCTACCGGAACTACTCGTTCAAGACACAGGTGCTGGCCGCCTCGCTCCGCCATCCCCTGCACGTCGTGGAGGCTGCCAAGGCGGGAGCGGATGTCGCCACCATGCCCTACAAGGTTTTTGAACTGCTCTTCAAGCACCCCTTGACCGACAGCGGGCTCGACCAATTCCTGAAGGATTGGGAGAAGGCGCAAATTCGGTGAACCCTGGCGTCCGCCTTACGCTCGGTCTGGCAGCCGCGGCCGCGGCGGCGGCACTGGGCGCCTGGATTCTGGCCCGCCTGCAAAGCCGGTGGCGGAAGACTCCCGAAGAACTCGAGCGGATCCGTCGTCTGGAGGTGAACCGTCTCGGGCGGATCGCCGCCGGCCAAGTTGTGGATCTCGTCGAATCGGGAGCCCACGTGACTTCCGCCCATCTGCTGGTCTACAGGTACGAAGTCGCGGGGGTGTCGTATGAGGTTGCACAAGATATTTCTGCGCTGCCCCATATTGTCTCCCGGGCGGGGAGCCTGCTGGGCCAGGCGGCCAGCGTCAAATACGATCCGCAAAGGCCCACGAACTCCATTATTGCCTGCGAGGAATGGAGCGGCCTGAGGGACTGAAAAGGCGCTGGGGACTAGTGCACGCACCCTCCGTTTTCCATCCCCTAGTTCCTAGCCCCTAATCCCTCCTCTTATGAGTCATCAGGAAAGACTTGAGGAACTTCGCCGGCGGCACACGCAGGGGGGCGCCGTCTATTCCCCCGCCATCACCGACTTCACGGTGATGGTCGAGGGATCGAGCTACATGTTTGTGACCGATCCCGACGTCATCAAACCGTCATGCACCAGATCGTGAGACGTGGGTGCAGCTATGACGCACAATGCCACGAGCGGCGCCGCCCACTCCGTCGCCCGCGACGCTCATCCGCGAGCTGCTCTCCTTCATGCCGCAGCAGGCAGCGCAGCCTTGTTGTGAAAGGCTGCGGCTTCTCGCCCTCACCCGGTCCCGTCTCGTGGGACCGCCCTCTCCCTCGGGGAGACGGGCGGGGGAGGGGGGAGACCGCGGAGTTAAGGAACAACTCCGTCCCACGCGCGCCGGCCGCGTGGAGAAAATCTACGTGCTGGAGGGGACAGGGGTGGAAAGCGGATCGCGGCTGGTTCGGCTGGCATGAGGGCGCGCCTCATCTGAGGGCTGCAGTGTTGGCTCCGGCCTCGACGATCCTGCCGGCCAAGTAGTTGACGACTTTGGCGCGATTGCGCAGGTCTTCGATATACGCGGCCTTCAAGAGCTGCTCTTTCTCATTCATCAACGTCCGCCGAATGGCACCTTGCACCTGAGGATCGGCAAGTTCCCGCTGGCCCGCCTCTTCCCGGCCCAGGAGCTTGATAATGTGATAGCCAGCGGCAGTTCGCAGAATCCCCGTCATCTGTCCCACCCGGAGTGAGGCAATGGCCTGCTTGAGCTGCGGGTTGGAATCCAAGGCCGAAGCCGGAATGAATCCCATGTCGCCGCCGCCGGCCGCCGTCCTGGGATCCTCCGAGTATTCCTGGGCCACCGTGGCAAATTCCTCCCCGGACCGGACCCGGGCGTGGAGGGCCTGAATCTTCCGCTCCGCGGCCGCGGGAGTCTTGGCATCATCGTTTTTCATGTTCCGGACCTGCGGCCCGGCTGCTGGCGTGACCTCGATTTGGGCGAGGTGATACTGGGCCTCAGGAACATTGAAGGTGGCTTTGTTGCGCTGGAAGTACTCTGCGATCTCGGCCTCGGTGACCGCGATCCGCGAGGTGATCTCCCTGTTGATGAGCTTGTTAATCACAAGGCTTTGGCGGACTTCCTGACGCAGATCGCCCGGCTCCAAGCCTTGATCTTTCAGCCGCTTTTGGAACTCCTCTTTCGAATAAGGACTCTGAAGTTCCGCCACTTTCGTGTCCACTTCCGCTTCGGAAACCGTAATCCCCGCATGCGCGGCGTGCGCCATCAGGATTTGGTTGTTGATGAGTTCGTTCAGGATGTTCAATTTGAAGCTGAGGACCTGTTCCGGGCTACCCGCGTCGGCGCCTGCGGCCATACGGCTGCGGTAATACCTCTCCACTTGCTCGCGCAGGATGGGCTTGCCATCCACCTCGGCCCAAACCCCGGAGTCTGCCGGAGTCTTGCGCGTACAGCCCAACGTGAGGATCAGCAAGCCCGTGGTCAGGCCTACCAGGATGCTGAGGGCGAGCTGGCTAACTGTTCTTCGTTGATTCATGGCGACATTGTAGCCCGCATGGTCAAGAACCCGAAGAAGAGTTTTTTGCGTGCGGCAGGCATGGGCAAAGTCGAGGCGTTTTGATAGAATAGGGATTTGTGTATCGCGCATCTGCGCCGTCCGAAGAGGCAGTAATATGGCTCGCGCTTGCGAGATTTGCGGAAAAGGTCCCCAGTACGGCAACCGGATCAGCCACGCGCACAACGTTACCAAGCGCCGCTGGAACCCCAACCTGCGCCGCGTGCGGGCGATCGTGAACGGCTCGCATAAGACCATCCGGGTCTGCACCGCCTGCATCCGCTCCGGAAAAGTTGTCAAACCCCGGTAGGTTTTGGATTCTTCCGGCGCAACAGCTTGCTCCTTGGCGAATCAGAGTGGCAGGTTGACCCCTAGCAATCACAATCCGGGGCGCTAGCCGCTCCGACAAGCAGCTAGGCTTCAGCAATCAGGTCGATCTCCACGGCGGCGTCGCGCGGCAGGCGCGCGACTTGGACGGTGGCGCGAGCGGGTGGCAGGTCGCCAAAGAATTTGCTGTACACTTCATTCATCCTGGCGAATTCTCCCAGGTCACGCAGATAGACGGTGGTCTTGAGAACCTTGGTCAGGCTGGAGCCTGAGGCTCCCAGGATGGCTGCGAGGTTCTGCAACACTCGCTCCGTTTGCGCGCCGATATCCCCCTCAACCATTTGCCCCGTCGCCGGGTCCAGGGGAATCTGGCCGGAGACAAAGAGCAGGTTACCGCAGCGAATGGCCTGCGAGTACGGCCCAATGGCCGCCGGCGCCCGCAGTGTGGAGATCGCTTCCTTGCTCATTGGGTTTCCTCCTGAGATTTCTCGGCTGCATGTCGTCACGCGTCTCGGCTGACCCTTGCGGCCCCTAAGCCAAGTGCGCGCTGGGCAATGCGGATTACCTTGCTGAAAACCTGCGATTAGGATGGGGAGGGCGGCGGGTCACCCTCACTCGCCACAGTCTCAGGAATGCCTGACGCGCTCGACCTGATAGACTCCCTCGACCTTCCGCAACGACGACACAATCTTCTCCAGGTGCTCCACGTCCACAATATCCAGCGTCACATCGATGAACGCCTGGTTGTCGCTGGTGCGCGCCTCGATATTCTGAATGTTGGAGTGGACGCCGCTGATCACCGAGGTGACGTCCGCCAGCAGGCCCTGCCGGTCCGCGGTAACGAGGGTTAGCTTGACAGGGTAGAGGCTGTACTTCGGCCCCGCCCAAGTGACGTCGATCCGCCGGTCGGCATCATACAAAAGGTTTTGAACGTTGGGGCAACTCTTCGAGTGAACCGCGATGCCCTTCCCTCGCGTTATATAGCCGACAATAGCTTCACCGCGAATCGGGTTGCAGCACTTGGCCCGGTAAACCATCAAGTCGTCGAGGCCATGCACCTCGATGGCAAGGTCGCGGGCCAGGCCCAGCGCGCGTTTGGCGGCTCCGGGAAGCCGGCGTGGTTGTTCCGCTTCGAGAGGGACCGCCGGGGAGAGTTTCGCCAGCACCTGTCGCGCCGCGAATTTTCCGTACCCCAGGCCGGCGTGGAGATCGTCCACCTGCGTGCAGCCGTATTCGCGCGCCACCCGCTGGTAGTCGTCCTCCGGGATCTTCTTCAAACTGACATCGTATCTTCGCGCCTCTTTCTCGAGCAGCTTCTTGCCGATCTCGATCGCCTGGCGGCGCTGCGCGACGTTGATCCAGTGTTTGATTTTATCCCGGGCGCGCGACGTCTTCACCAGCCCCAGCCAGTCGCGGCTCGGCGTGGTGTTGGCTTGCGTAACGATCTCGACGATATCGCCGTTGCGCAACTTGGACTTCAGCGGGACGATCCGACCGTTGACTTTCGCCCCTGCGCAGTGGTGGCCGACTTCCGTGTGAATGGCATAGGCAAAGTCGATGGGCGTGGCGTCGCGCGGCAACACAATGACCTTACCTTTGGGAGTGAAGGTGTAGACCTCCTCGGGGTAGAGGTCAATCTTCAGCGTGGAGAGGAATTCGCTGGGGTCGCGCATTTCCTGCTGCCACTCCACCAGATGCCGCAGCCAGGCGAAGCGTTCCTCGTCCTGCTCCGCCAGGGGCCGCCCGTCCTTGTATTTCCAGTGCGCGGCGATGCCCTCTTCCGCCACGCGATGCATATCCTCCGTGCGGATCTGCACCTCGAACGGCTGCCCGTGCGGTCCAATCACCGAGGTGTGCAGTGACTGGTAAAGGTTGGGACGCGGGATGGCGATGAAGTCCTTGATCCGCCCCGGCACTGGCCTCCAGGTGTTGTGGATGATGCCCAGCGCCGCGTAACAGTCCTTGACGGTGTCGGTAACGATGCGAATGGCCAGCAGGTCGTAAACCTGGTCGATGGTAACGCGTTGTCGCTTGAGCTTATGCCAAATGCTGTACAGCCGCTTGATGCGCCCCTCGACACGCGCTGGGATGCCGTGCTCCTGCATCTTCGCTTCCACCTCGGCGCGCACCCCCGTCAGGAATCTTTCGCTGACCTTGCGCCGACTCTCCACCGCCGCCTTGACTTCCTCGAACGCGTCCGGCTCGAGATTACGGAACGCCAGATCTTCCAGTTCGCCGCGGATTTTCCCCATGCCCAGCCGGTGCGCGATGGGAGCGTAGATCTCGAGGGTTTCGCGCGCGATCCGCTCGCGCTTCTCGGGCGGCAGGTACGCGAGCGTGCGCATGTTGTGCAGACGGTCTGCCAGCTTCACCAGCACCACGCGGATATCGTCCACCATGGCCAGGACCATCTTGCGCAGGTTTTCCGCCTGGCGTTCTTCCGCGCTCAAGAGTTCGAGGCGGCTGATCTTGGTCACCCCTTCCACAATCCGCGCCACCTCGGGGCCGAATTCCTGCCGCACCTGGTCAATGGTGGTGGGCGTGTCTTCGACGACGTCGTGCAGCATTCCGCCCGCCAAGCAGACCATGTCGAGCTTCATCTCCGCCAAGACGCTGGTCACTTCCAACGCGTGGGCCACATGGGGCTCGCCAGAAAGACGCTTCTGCGCCCCGTGCTCAGTGGCGCTGAACTCGTAAGCCTTGCGCAGCAGCCCCAGGTCGTCACCCGGACGGTAAGCCTGGACCTTCTGCACGAGCTCGTCGAACTGCACCATATCCCTTTAAGCCATTCCGGCGCGGCAAACTGGCAGGATACACGCGCGGCGGAACTGCCTGCTGCCGACGTTCGCGCACGCCAGACTACACCACCCCCCAGATGCAGCCAACGCTGGCTGGGAACGCGGCCTGCGTGGCCGCCACCAGCCCCTGCGCGCGCCCTAGCCCGCCACGAACACGGGGAGACCGAAGGACTACCTTCTCCCTGGATCGTGCCGCGAAGCCAACAAGCCAACCCCAGCAGCAGACGCACGGGCGAGCGAGAGAGGGGTCGCCACGCCGCGCACGAACGGGCCTAGGGCGTGTAAGTCGAATACACGTAGTCGGCCCGCTTCTGCGAGGCGTGGCAGCTAAAACACTGCTTCATGTCCCCCAAGGACCCTTTTTGCTCGTCATCCCGGAAAATCTCAAACCCCCATCCCCCGGTCTCCTTGTAGAGCTTGGAATTCTTCTTCATCATGACGATGAACTTTCGTCCGCGCGTCTCGATGCTCCCCCGGAAGGTCCGGGTGTCATGAAGGTCGTACACGAAGACTGTCCCCTCAGGATAGGCCTTGCCTTGCTGCAAAGCCGCCAAGCCGACGCTGTTAACGTAAATGCTGTGGAGCCCGCCGAATTTCTCGAAGAGCGGGCTCTCGTTGCTGTAGATCACCATGCTCTTGACGTGATTCCAGGAACGATAGCCCGTGGGAAAGGGGAGAGGGGCCTTTTTCTGCGCCTGGGCGTATAGGACTCCCAGGCTCGCCGTGATGGCCACGAGAACAAACAGCAGAACCCTGGAGCGCGAAGTCATGGAGTTCCACCTCCGTGAAATTTCCTCAAACAAAACCCGTCCGCGGGGATCCAGAAAGATTCAAACCATCTTCCGATACAATTGTAGCGCACTTCGCCCCGACGGTTCACGCAGGAATTCGCGGGTGATGGGGGAGGCAGCTAAGGGCAAGGCGCCGGCGGTTCGGAGCTTTCTCGCCTTGGCCAGACTTGGCGCGCCGCCGACGCACCAGGCGCGCATTTCTCCGAGAACGGTGTTGCCATCTTTTCTCGCCCAGTTTTGTGATAGCCTTTCGTTATTAGAGCGAGCACGGAGCAGTCTTCCTATCTCGATGAGGAGCTCAAGAGCGGCGGAATCCGCCACTGGAAAGGAGGGACCATGAGGGCGCAGAGGATCGCGATCATCTGCCTTGTGACGGTTCTGGGAGGAGCAACCCTTTTGTCGTGTCGGAAAGCTTTTCACCAGGAGACCGAACGCTACGTCTTTGTCGCGGCGAACATTACCCTGCCCTATTGGCAGGAAGCGCGGGCGGGCTTTGAAGACGCGGCCCGCGTCCTGGGCGTGAAAGCGGAGTTTGTAGGCCCGGAGTCTTATTCACCAGATCAGGAACTGGAAGCTTTCCAGAAAGCAGTGGACAGGCGCCCGTCAGGAATCTTGATATCACCGGCGCGCCCGGACATCTTCAAGGATCCCATCAACGCAGCCGTGGAGGCGGGGATCCCAGTGATCTGCGTTGATTCCGACGCTCCCGAATCGCGCCGCATCCTGTTCATCGGGACCGATAACTTCCAGGCGGGGATGGAGAGTGGCAAACGCATGGCTGAAGCACTCCACGGTCAGGGTGGCGTGGTCTTGATTACCATCACCGGCCAGCTCAATTTGGAGGAGCGCGTACGCGGGGTCAATGAAGCTCTCAAGAAGTATCCCAACATCAAGATTGTTCAAACCCTAAACGACAAGGGCGACCCGCGCATGGCTAACGACCAGATCTCGGCGCTACTGGAGAGCAGAGACCCAAGAAATAAATTCGATGGGATTCTATGTGTGGAAGCCTCGGGCGGGCCCGGCGCTGCCGAAGCACTACACCGCCTTGACTTAGCGGGTAAGTTCCCGATTGTGGCCATGGACAGGAATCCCGAAACTCTGGATTGGATCTCGCAGGGTGTTATCGCGGCGACGGTCGCCCAGAAATCCTACACCATGAGCTTCTACGGGCTGAAGTTCCTGGACGACTTACACCACAACATTGTTCACGAATTCAAGGACTGGCGAACCGCCCCCGCTTCGCCCCTGCCCACCCGTGTGGATACGGGGACGGCCGTGATTGACGCGAGTAATCTTGCGGCGTTCCGCGCCGCAGAAGCAACCCGGCGCCAGCCGCTGTAAGGCCATTCGGAGGTAGCTTCCGGGCAGCTCAGGGGAATCGGCGCGCGTGTGACGGGAGGGTGAAAGGAAGGGTGCTCTTTCCAGCGCCTGCGCGCTTCAAAGTGTGGAAGGAAGCCCTGCTCGGGCCGGGCATCGGCGCCCGTACCCGCCGCTGCGGGCGAGCCGCCGGACAATCTTAAGCGCAGGAAAAGGCGAGTCTATTCGAATGCGGCCGCGCCTGCCACTCCCTTCTTAATGGCGAGGGCCTTGTCCACCCATTCATCGGCGAGCTTGAGATCCGCTTCGCGCACGGCGGTGTCTGCCTGCAGGTCAGATCTCTCGCGGTACATCAGGTTCAAGTAAGCCATGGCGTCGGCATCATTCGGCTTGAGCTCGATGGCTTTCTGCAGGGCTTGGATACCCTCCTCCACCAAACCGTTGTTCTCCGAGGCCAGTTGGGCTCGGGCTCTCTCCGGAAGGGTAGGAAGCACACCCGGCTTGCTGGGATCCCGCGGGTAGGCGATGTCCAAATCTTTCCGCACCTGCATACGCCGGGGATAGACAATGGCCCAATTAATTACCCCGATCCAATAATAGGGTTCGGGATCGTTGGAGATCTGCAGGCGACGTCGCTGGTACTCCTTCGCCTTATCAAACTCCCTCATGTTGTAATAAATCTGCGCAATGCTGGCGATGGCAGTCAGGTTGTTGGGATCCATCTTCAGGACATCTTCGAAGCCTTCGATGGCCTGCTTCCCAACCTTGATATTGTCCGGAGAGTCGCCGCCGGGAATATACTGCTGGGCATACGCCGTAGCCAGATAGAGCCGGGCGTTAAGCAGCGTGGGATCCAGCTCGACCGCGGTCTTGAAGTGCATGATGGCCTGCTGGAACGCCGCATTGCGGAAGGCGCCCACCCCTTTGTTCAGGTGGTCACGCGCTTTGAGCTTGTTGCATCCGCTCGCCGCAACCGCCAACGCTAAGACCCCGCCGAGCAGAGCAAGCGTATAAGCTTTCATTTGGGTTCCTCCCTCGCCCCGCGTAGTGGGAATTACTGGGCCTGTCCCAATTCCTTGGTGATCAACCCGATCTTGTCGATCCCGGCTCCCTTGGCGATGTCGATGATTTGTGCGACATCGGCAAAAGGCAGCGTGGGATCACCCTTAACAAACATCACCCGTTCGTTCCGCGTCTTGAAGATCTCCTCCAGCCGTGAGCCGAGCACCCGAATGTCAACGGGCTCCACGTTGATCTTGATATTTCTCGCGGCGTCGATGGACACCACAACGGTCCGGCTGATCACCTCCTCGCTGGGCGCGGCATAGGGGTTGGGCTGGGGAACGAGGGCGTCTAACCCTCTCGGGGTCAAGGGGGTAATCACCATGAAGATGATGATCAGAACCAGCAAAACGTCAATGAGAGGGGTAATATTGATATCCACTAGGACACCTTTCTTACCCCCCACGGCGATAGCCATAGTAATAACCTCCTTAAGGCATTAGGGTCCGCGGTCGCCGTCAGGGCATCGCGGGCTCGACGGCTGCCGCCCCAGGCGTGGTGGTGCGCCGCTCCAGCTTCTCAGTCAGCAACCCCAGGGAATCGACGCCGGCCGCCCGCACATTGTCAATCACCGCCACGACATCGCCGTACTTGGCCCGGGCATCGCTTTTGACATAGACAGTCTTGTCGAGCTTGGTGGCGATGCGGTCCTTCACCTTTGGGGTGATGTCCCGGAGCGGTATCGTGTCGGAACCGAGATAGAGCTTGCCATCCCGGGTGACAGCCAGCACCACCGCGTCTTCCTTATCAGCGTCGGGCATTTGCCGCGGGTTTTCCGTCCTGACCATGTCAACACTGACTCCCTTCTGGAGCATGGGTGTGACGACCATAAAGATGATCAGCAGCACCAGCATAACGTCCGCCATAGGAGTCACGTTGATGTCCGAAACCGGTCCAGTCTTCACGCGTGGTAAGGCCATTATCTCTTCCCCCGCGAAGTCCGCTTGATGAAGTAGTCGATCAACTCCGAAGAGGAGTTCTCCATCTCCACGTCGAAGGCTTCGATCTTACCGGTGAAATAGTTGAACATCCAGACCGCCGGCACCGCCACAAACAAGCCGATAGCAGTGGTCACCAGCGCTTCCGCAATGCCGCCTGCCACCGCCGCGAGGCCGGTGGATTTCTGCGCCGAAATCCCTTGGAACGCGTTGATGATTCCCAGTACGGTCCCGAATAGACCGACGAAGGGTGCGGTGGAACCGATGGTGGCAAGGCTCGAAATGCCCCGCTTTAGTTCCGCATGCACGATAGCTGCGGCCCGTTCCAAGGCCCGTTTCGAGGCCTCGATGGTCTCGCCCGATATTTCGCTGGAAGCTTGGTGAGCCTGAAATTCCTGCAGGCCGGCGGTGACCACCTTCGCCAAGTGGCTTCGCTTGTTCTGCTCAGCAATAGCGATGGCCTCCTCGATCTTGCCGTCTTTCAAGGCGCCCGCCACTGCGGGTGCAAAAATGCGCGACTGCTTCCGGGCCGCGCGGAAGGCGATCCAGCGGTCGATCATCACGCCGATGGACCACGCCGACATGACAAACATCAGAACCACGACCAGCCGGGCGGGCCAACCCATCGCTCGCCACATGCTAATCGGGTCCCAGCCGATGGCCTCTTCTTGGAACAGCCACAAACTCAGGGTAATGAGTTTTGCCCCTAACATGTTGTTGTATTTCCTCCTCGAAGATATTGAAAAACTGCCAGCTATTCTGCCAACGTAAAGGTCACATCAATCTCGGTAACGACCTCCACCGGTTCCCCGTTCAGCAGCGTGGGCTGATAGCGCCAGCGCTGAACCGCCTCGAGGGCGGCTTTGACGAGGAGCGGGTGGCCGCTTACAACTTTCAAGTCCTGGATCGTGCCGTCTCGGCTGATGATCGCTTCCAGCCGGACCATCCCCTGGATGCGGGCCATCTTGGCCAGGGGAGGATAATCCGGTGTAGGCCGGAAGATCAACTTCGCAGCCTCCACTTGGCCTCCGACGCGAATACGCCTGGGTGCAGCAGCCTTCGGCGGCGGCGGGGGAGGAGGAGCCGCGGCGGCACTGGAGATGATGCTGCCCAGGACCCCACCCGGCGTTCCCCCCGGCATACCGCCCGGGACTCCACCCACCACGCCCACCGCCCCGCTCGGCAGGGGTTCCGGCTCGTCCTTGATCTGGGCGATGGTCTTAGGGATCACGGTGGGGGCCTTCATGATATCTTCTGCGGTCACCCGCCGCACCGCCCTCACTGCCGCCGCCGCTGGGGGAGGCGGAGGAGGTGGAGGAGGCGGTGGGGCCACGAGAAAGGTCATCAATTGCGCCTTGGGGAGGGCTTCCGTGTAAATAAGCGGGACGAGCACCGTCACGCCCACCAGAATGACCTCCAGAATGTATGCAATTGGAATCGTCGCCCGCTTCCAGTTATCCGTCTTGGCGGCGGAGTAAATCAGGTAGCACAGGAAGCCCACCACGTTCAGCAAGAACGTAATGACCATCCATAGCCCCGTGCTCAGGCCGAAGTGCCGCGAATCCGCATAGACATAACAGAGGAAGAGCACCGTGAAGAACAACGGGACGGCTCCAAAGAGGACGGCCTGGGCGATGAGAACGTTTGTCTCCGGGGGCACAAAAAGAATGGGCAATCCGAAGAAAACGGCGAGGAAGCCCAAGATCCCCGCGCCAAAAGAAATGCCCCAATGCGTACCCGTCAGGACCGGCGCGCGCGACGGCGACGAATCCAGCAAGCTCTCATCAAACATGGTTCCTACCTCCTCCGGCAACCTACCAGGCCCGCGAGTTTGCCGGCCGGTCGCCGCCGCGACATACTATCGGCGCACGCCCGCGGCTTCGCGCTCGTAAACTCGGGGCCGTTCGCCAAGCCGCCGCTTCCCGAAGCGCTCTTGCAAGAACACTGCGAGCGGACTGGCGATCGCAACAGAAGAATACGAGCCAATAATGAATCCAATTACCAAGGCCAATGCAAATCCGCGAATGACTTCTCCTCCAAACAGGTAGAGAGAGAGGACGGCGAGGAAAGTCAGCCCGGATGTCAGGACGGTTCGGCTCAAGGTCTGGTTGATGCTGCGATTCAGCAGGTGAACAAAACTCTCGCGCCTGTTGAGACGCAAATTCTCCCGGACCCGGTCAAAAACGACAATCGTGTCGTTCATCGAATAGCCCACCAGCGTCAGCAGAGCCGCAATGACCGAAAGAGAAATCTCTTCGTTCAGCAGGGAGAAAATACCGAGCGTCAGGACGACATCATGAAAAACGGCCACCACCGACGCTACCCCATAGATTAACTCAAAGCGAAACCAAATGTAAATGAGCATTGCGGCCAGCCCCGCCAGGGTTACGTACAGCGCCTGGCGGCGCAGGTCGGCACCCACCTTCGGCCCGACGATTTCCGTGTTGCGCACAGCAAACCCCGAAAGGTAAAAATCCTTCGCTAGGGCCGCGACCAAGGCGGGGGTTGCCCCTTCCACCGAGCGCAGTTCCTGAAAGTCCGCAATGAGGCCGCTGCGCGGTGGGCTGTTCCGGAAGCTGATAAGCGCCTCCGCGAGGTTCCGGTACGTCTTAACCGCTTCCTCAGAACCCTTGGAGGCCAACCGGAGCGGGTCAGTCGCGATCAGCTGCTCGGCCACGGTCTGCGGGCTCGCGTTGTTAAAGTCCGACTTGCCCACGGGGCTAGTTCCGTAGAGTGCCCCCAAAGCCGTCAGGATCGCCCTTTTGCCAGCGTCAAGAGCCTCGTTGGCAGCCGTCTCCTTTAATCCCAGTCCGACGATGACCTCGTGCTCCGCGGCCGCCCCAAAACGCTGCAGGGTGGCCTCGCCCAAGTTCTGGCGCTTCAGTTCGCCTCGGATCGCGTCCAGATCCGGCTGCTTGGCGAGCTTCACGTAAACCAGCGTGCCACCCCGGAAATCGATTCCGTAACCCAGCCCGCCCTTAGTCGCGACGGAGATCGCCCCTGCGGCGAACAGAACCAGGGACCCGCCAATGAGGTACCACTTCTTTCCCAGCCAGTCGATCTTAGGCTCTCGGAATAACTCCATGCGCTCGTCCAGACCTGTCCCGTTAGCTTTGGACACTGCAGAGCCGCCGAGGGTTCCAGGATTTTCTAAATACTGAGCGCCTCACCTTTCTCCCGCTTGGAGAGGACGTAATCGAAGATCGTCCTGGACACAAAGACCGAGGTGAACAGGTTCACCACCAAACCGATGGTCAATGTGACCGCAAATCCACGAATCGCACCCGTGCCAAAAGTGAAAAGGATTAGTGCGGAAACCACCGTGGTGACGTGGGTATCAATAATGGTTGCGAAAGCGCGGTCAAACCCCGCGGCCACTGCAGCGCCGACGGTCTTTCCCAGCCGCAGCTCCTCCCGAATCCGTTCAAAAATAAGCACGTTAGAGTCCACGCCCATGCCGACAGTTAGGATAACTCCAGCGATGCCGGGGAGCGTGAGCACCGCGCCAAAATACGCAAGCGCCGCCAGAAGCATTAGCAGGTTTAGGACCAACGCCAAGTTGGCATTAATCCCTGCCCCACGGTAGTACATCAGCATAAAAGCCATGACCGCCAGCAGACCCACAATCGAAGCCATCACGCCGTGGCGGATGGAATCCGCTCCGAGCGACGGCCCAACGGTCCGCTCCTCGAGATACTTAATGGAGGCCGGGAGCGCGCCCGATCGCAGGATGAGGGCCAGGTCCGCCGCCTGCTGCGGGGTGAATGATCCCGTGATCTCGCCGCGGTCGCTGATCTGGCTCTGGATGACGGGCGCCGAAACCACGCGATTATCCAAGACAATGGCAAGTTGTTTGCCAACGTTCTCCCCTGTCACCCGCGAGAAGCGCGCGGCCCCGTCGCGGGTGAGCGTGAAACTGACGGCGGGCCTCCCATTGATGTCCTTCGAGGGAGCTGCGCCACTCAAGTCGCGTCCCGTGACCGCCGCGATGCGATTCAAGAGGTACCAAGCCTCGCTCCCCGCTGCTTCGCTCCCGGGCTCGCGCTTCCCCGGGAGCAACTGGGTGTCCGGCGGCAGAACCCCGCCGTGCCCCGCCAGCGCTGAGTCCCGCGAAGCATACGGCCCGTCCCGGACTAGCTTGAGTTCCAGCAATGCCGTGGACTGCATGATGTCTTTCACCCGGCTGGGATCGTCCACCCCCGGAAGCTGAACCACCAGTTCGTATTCACCCCGGCCGTACTCGGCGATTGTTGGCTCGGTCACCCCCAACTGGTCGATCCGGTTGCGGATAGTATTCGTCGCCTGCTGAACCGCCTGCGCACGGATGGCGGCTGCCGCGCTGGGCTTCAGCGCCAGCTCCCGCGCCGCCGGGTCTCCGGCCACCCGGGAGAGTTGCCAGTCGGGGAACTGCTCATCCACCAAGGCCCGCAGATCCTCCGATTTCTCCTGAAGGATTCCCTTGAGGATAAGGTGGGTGCTATCGGTTTTCTGGATGTCGGCGTAAGGAATGTTCTTGGCACGGAACTCATCCCGCAAGCGTTCCAGTACTAGGTCGCTGGTGATGTTGACTGCTTCCTCCACCTGGACCTGCAAGATCAGGTGCGTGCCGCCCCTCAGATCCAATCCTAACCGGATGCGGTTGCGGACGTTCTCCTTCAACCGCTGGAGATTTCGCGGGAAACCGACGATCCCCAGGACACACAGCACAATAACCGCCACAATGACGAGGACTCGACCTCGAATCTTGGTTTCCATGAATGAACTTTCCCGGCTCTGTTCCCGTTACTTTTTACCCTTGGCCGCCGTTTCTCCGCGGCCAGTCTCCTCACTTGCGGAAGGCTGGAGACCGGAAATCGCCGAACGCGCCACGTCAATCTTGACTTGGCTCGCCACCTGCAAATGCACCACGCTGCTGTCGCGGAACCCAACGATAGTCCCGTAAATTCCGCCGCTGGTGACAACCCGGTCGCCCGTCTTGAGGTTGGCCAGCATGTCCTGTGTCCTCCGCCGTTGACGCTGCTGCGGCAGGATGAGAAGGAAATAGAAGATCCCAAAGATGAGGACG
>Ga0315314_1002676_pt1 | contig 14556 bp, 13 predicted proteins | sample TDP9_MG_FD_203631 | JGI IMG/M metagenome (GOLD analysis project Ga0315314, IMG submission 203631) | Freshwater sediment microbial communities from Lake Towuti, South Sulawesi, Indonesia - TDP9 | ecosystem: Environmental > Aquatic > Freshwater > Lake > Sediment | place: Indonesia: South Sulawesi...
GGTTTCGGCCAGGTGGCTAACTATTTGGAGGCCTCAGGTCAAGCTGAGTTTACAGGTCCCCCCACCAACATGACACATGACGATGTCGACAAATGTTTCAACTTCCTGCTTCCCGATGTAAAGGGTGGACAATTTCGAAGCTTCTGGTTCACGTACGCCGATAGCGTCTCCCTGTTATCTACCAAAGAGGTATGGCTCACAATGACATATCAACCGGCTTGCTTTGACTCAAGGAAAGCAGGAACACCCACTTACTACGCTTGCCTAAGAGATGGACCGTTTTTCTGGACCAACAACAATATTATATCAAAATATGCTTCAGCGGATGTGGTGCCCTGGTGCTACAAGTTCGCCGATTGGCAGATTGACCTGTATTGCCAGATGCTTTTCACAAAACAGGGATATCCATCACCTCGTATTTATAATAAAGACTACATGGAAGCGATGGGTAAGGAGATGCATGACTGGTTCTACATGGATAAAGCGACATACTTACCAATTGGTGAAGTGATGAAGGAACTTTGGCCGGATCGCGAGGAATTCTGGACGTTGCCGGAGAGACTTCAGAACGGGCTTTTCCTTCCCGATGTGTACTTCCGCCACTTCTGGATGGGAGAACCCCCGAGGACAGGCAGTCCAGATCCACACGGCAACAGAAGAGACATAGGTTCAGTTAAATTCAAGCAGGAGATCACGAGGTACTTCCTGACACCCGACCTTCCCGATGACAACGACTACTACGTAACGAAGTGGGAAGAACTCAAGGCTAATCTACCTGTCTAACCCCTTCCTTTTTTTACTTACGAGCAGTTTCTCTCGAAAGGATCCAAGCAAATATTATTAGTCCAACAACCGAAACAGCTGCTAGGATGGTACCCGCAGCGTACCATTTCGTAGTTACCGGGTTAATTTCTAGTTCGGTTAAGATGAAAGTTGAAAGCACGCCAGTTCCATGGATAACAAAGGAGGTTCGAATCACCTCGCTCCAAGCCAGCAAGAAGCCGAATATCGCTGCGGAGATCACTTCCCAAATAATCAGGGGGAAGGTTACATGCCTAAAGACTTTTAGCGGGCTCGCTTTCAGAGAGGTCGCAGCGCTCTCGTATTCCATCAATTTTGCCTCAAATCTAGCCATCATGAGCACTAGACCGAAAGGCACTGCGAATACTACATCCACTATCACGGGTGTCCAAAACGAGAATTCCAAGCCTAACAATCGGTGAGAAAGGGCATTTCCTAAACCTAATGTGATTCCCGGGACTATGAAGCCTAGTAGAATCATATAGAAAAGGAGGTCTCTCCCTGGTATCCTACGACGCAAAGTTAAAGCTGTCACGGTCACTACAAGGCAGGTGACTAACCCTGCTGCTACAGATACGTAGACCGAATTTGTAAGCGCCTTCCAGAAACGTTGATCATACAGAATCGAGATATAAGATCCGTACTCATAACCCTTCGGTTCAGCGATGTACCAATCTAACGTCCATCCCGTAATCGGAAAAGTTACGTTGGATGAAACATTGAATGAAAGCAATACCAACAGGATGATCGGAAGATAAATAATCAGTATTACTATGGCTATGTAGATTTTTGCCAGCAGATGTTTAACGTTCATAGGGCTCACCTCTCGTAGACAAGCTTCTTTATGTCAACTATCTTCAAAAGAATGTAAAGCGACGCAAGCGCGATCATTATCATGATTATGGAGAGAGTACATGCATAGGGCCAGACATTCTTACCGAAAAAAACTGAAATAGATAGGCCTAAAGTTTGAAGTCCTCCGCCCCATAACCCTGGAGTTAGGAAATCGCCAAGTGTGCTAACGAACACAAATATCCATCCACATATAACTCCTGGCAATGACAGTTTGAAGATTATTTCGTAGAACACTCTGCTAGGGGGTGCCTTGAGCACTCTTGCTGCTTGAATTAGTTCCGGGTCTATTCTATTCAACGCTAGATAAATTGGAAACATCATGAACAGCACAAAGGTCTGAAGCCATATCATATGTAAACCGATTCGACCAAAGAGAAAGCTCATTGGCTTTTCTATGACACCTAAGGACATCAAAGCAGAGTTCACTATGCCTTTATCGCCTAAGATTGGTATCCAAGCGATCGTCCTAATGTTCCAGTCGATGAGGAACGGAACCATTAAAAGACTAATAATGTACGATTTTAGTTTTACATTTTCTATGTGGAAGGTCAAAAAGTAGGCGAACGGGTATGCAACAACGAAGCAGATAAGGCATGTTAATAGAGCTGTTCCGAAGGTGTTCAGCAAAATAGTGAGGGCTTGAGGGGACATGAAATACCTCACGTATCCTTCTAGTGTAAGACCATGTATTTCAAATTCAGCAGTGGACACAGATTCAGACAAACTTATTCTCAATATTATTCCCAAAGGAATAATAAGGAAAAGAACACACAGAATAAGGCCGGGTAGAAGCATCAAGTAATTTGTGTACTTAGCCATAATCGCACTCTCCTACTTTCCATAGATTACCTCTTCTATGTTCAGTCCCTCTACGACACTCGGCTTTTCCAACAGTATCGCATCTTCTGAACGCCAACCTATCGTATACGTTTCACCGAGTCTCAGATTAATCGCGGTCTCCGGTGACACGGTAGTTCTCATGGTTACCCCACCTTTGATTTCGAAGACGCACTCTACAAGATTTCCAAAGTAATAGTGCCCCAAGAGCTTGGCTTTGTACCGGTTTTCACAAGACTCAGCCTCACCACCAACCTTAACAAACTCCGGCCGAATCCCGTATGCCAATTTCTTACCTACGAGGTCTGTTCCGTGAGGAGCCAAGGCTTTAAGCTCTCCAAACTCAGTCTTCACAAGGTATTCCTTATGCTCCTTGGAAGTTACTTCTCCTGGAAACAAGCTTATGTCGCCCACGAATCTAGCTGCAAAGACGGTTCTTGGCTTACAATAGATATCGTCCGGTGTACCCATCTGTTCGATTACTCCGGCGTTCATCACCATCATTGTGTCGGCCAAAGTCAACGCGTGCTCTTGGACGTGAGTCGTAAGGATGAAAGTCTGACCCAACTTTTTGTGCAAGGTTTTAAAGTCTTCCATTAATTTCCTCTGGAGGATGTAATCCACGTGGCTGAGGGGCTCATCTAGTAGCAAAACACTAGGCTTTATTACTAATGATCTGGCGATGGCAACCCTTTGTCTCTGCCCTCCACTCAGTTCCAGGGGACTCCTCTTCTCTAGCCCGCTTAGTCCGACGAGTTCGATGGCTCCCTTGACATCGTGTTCAATCTCGGCCTTGTCCTTCCCCAACATTCTGAGACCAAAAGCAACGTTGTCGAACACATTCATATGCGGGAAAACCGCATACGTTTCAAACATAAGCGAGACATCACGCTTATACGCCGGCACATCTTTCATGTTTTCCCCCTTTATATACAGTTCTCCCTCATAATCCAGTATTCCGGCCATGACTTTCATCAAAGTGCTCTTACCGCAACCACTTGGGCCAATTATGACGAAGAAGTCGCCTTCATCAACTTCAAAGGAAACCCTGTTTAGCGCGAGAACCTCCTTGCCATACCATTTTACTAGATCTTTCGCAACAATTATCTTGCTACTCAAAATGCCCCCAACCAAATTTCCTTTTCTATTTGTTAGTGCATTTCTATATATGTATTTCGTTTCTGTTAGATAGCCACTTTTTGGAGATATTATAGACCCGTCTAAAGGCTAGCTTAGCCGCTAAAACCCTGGAGCACAAATAATTTATTGCACATTTGACGTTAAGGCAGACATGGGGTGATTATATGAGGCGCATATTGAATAGGGAAAATGTTGAGGACCTCAGCTATGGACTTGCTCTTCTCGGAACCGGTGGCGGCGGAGACCCAGATCAGGGACTCAAATTCCTACTTGAAGATCTTAAGGCTGGCAGGGAAATAGCAGTGATAGATATCGATGACGTAGCTGACGATGCCTTGACAGCGACTTCATTCTATATGGGGTCGATTGCTCCCCCTAAGCCCGAGGTTTTAGGGATCATCAATAAATGGGGGAAGTACGAGTTCGCTGAGTTAGCTGTGACTGCAACCAAAATATTAGAGAAAGAGGTAGGAAAGAAGGTATTCGCCCTTGTGCCCGTTGAAACGGGTGGCCTAAACACCGCTGCACCCATGAGTATAGCAGCCAAGCTTGGGATACCAACGCTAGATGGCGACTATGCCGGGAGAGCGGTGCCCGAGGTTGAGCAGATAACGGCCGGTTTCCTCGGCATTCCGTGGACCCCCTTCATCTTATTCGATCGATTCGGCGATACAACTGTTATAAAAGAAGTCGTGAACTGTCAGCAACTGGAGAGAATAGGCCGTAACGTGTGCGTTGCTGGTTATGGGCTCATTGGCGGAGCGGCCCTACCCCTCACCGGGAAGGATATGAGGAGAGCCATTGTTCCTAAGACTATATCCAGAGCCATAAGGGTTGGGAGAGTTGCAAGGGAGGCTAGAGAGAGGGGAAAGGATCCTGTTAAGGCTATAATAAATGCTATAGGTGGATACCTACTCTTCAAGGGTCGGGTGAGGAAATTTAGTTGGGAGGACAAAGAGGGCTTTATGTGGGGTGAAAACGAGATTGATGGAATAGATGAATACGCGGATCATGAATTGAAGATATGGTTCAAGAATGAGAATCACATAGCATGGAAAGATGGGAAAGTGCTGGCCACAAGTCCTGACCTGATCTGTTCCTGCGTAGACCTAAAAATCCTGAAGCCGCTGACAAATGACAAGATTAAAGAGGGTATGGAGGTTGCTATCGTTGGGGTTAGGGCACCGGACATCTATAGGACTCCTAAGGGGATCGAGGCGCTCGGCCCTAGGCACTTCGGCTATGATGTAGATTATGTTCCAATAGAGACCCGTCTAAAAGCCATAAAATAGCTTCCAGAGCCCTCTCCCAACATCTTAGTTGGGCTCAATGGGTCAAGTCCACTTTCGCTCCTTTAGCGTCGCCCTAAAATATTTAAAGCCTTAAGTTCCGAAAATTCAGCAGTTCCGTGAATGCAAAATCTTATTTCTTGGTTATTGAAAAATACGGTTGGGTGATGATGATGACTGAGAGATTTTTGGGTAGAAAGGAATTAGAAAACATTGTAACTGGCGCGACGCTACTCGGTTCAGGGGGCGGAGGTTCTCCAAAGGGTGGATTAGCGTTAGTTGAGTCAGCCTTGAAAGCTTCGCCACAAGGAATTAGGTTAGTAGGTCCTGAGGATATTCCAGACTTCGAGATGGCTGCCATGGTAGCTGGCATAGGTTCTCCTGCCGCTCTCTTCCAGAAAGGCTTCGATGTGGAAGCGATACATGCCTTTGAAGCTATGCAGAGAATCTATTCGATGATTGGGCAAAAAGTCAATTATTTGGTCCCAGGCGAGATAGGTGGATTTAACTTAATCACACCCATGTATGTAGCGGCTATGAAGAACCTACCGGTTATCGACGCTGATGGATGCGGTAGAGCAGTACCTGAACTAGAAACCTCCCTATTTTACCTCTATGGCGTGCCGAACTCGCCATGCGTACTCACTGACAAAAATGGCAATGTTGTTGTACTCTACACTCAGGATCCAATGGATGCTTATACCTGCGAACTTATTGCTAGGCATGTGACAACAGCCTTCGGCATGATTGCTGCGTTTGCAACATGGACCTTAAATGGCGAAACCTTGAGAAGAGCCCTCGCCTTAAATACCGTAACAAAATGCGAAAAAATAGGGGAAGCTATACAAAGCGCCATATCTGCTGGTCGAGATCCCGTTAAAGCCGCTACCGAAGCCGCGGGAGGATACGAGCTGATAAGGGGAGCCATCACTGATCTCACAACGCGAACAGTTGCAGGATTTGACTTCGGCACAACCACCATTGAGGGAATTTTATCCTATAAGGGAAAGAAACTAAAGATCGATTTCAAAAACGAAAACATAATTGCATGGAAAGCAGAGGGCAAGCCTCTGGTAATGGCGCCTGACTTAATATGCTTAATGACCATCGAGGGTGAACCTTTGACAAATGCTGACACTAAAAAAGATGTAGAAGTGGCGGTTATAGGAATACCAGCGCCCGACAAATGGAGAAAACACCCTAAAGGCTTCGAAGTTTGGAAACACATACTCGATAAGATGGGTTACACTGGCGAATACACTCCCTTAGAGAAACTAATACGGTAAGCCACATTAGAATGCGAAACCTCGAATGAAACGATTAAATGAAGGCGAATTTCATGAAAATTTGCGTCGTAATTCCAATCTTAAAAGAGAAGATCTTCGAAGAGATTACATGCAGGGAGCTCGAAGTTGCAAGACGAAAGGATGTGGAAATAGACGTTGTAAGCATTGATAAGGGTCCGGCATCGATAGAGTCTGCTTACGATGAAGAGATAGCTGCACCTTGGATTTTAGAAAAAATAAAGGAAGCAGAAGAAAAGGGGTTTGACGCCGCCATAATTGATTGCATGGGAGATCCCGCCCTAGACGCGGCGAGAGAAATAGTGGACATTCCAGTTATAGGGCCTTGTCAAGCATCGATGGCGATAGCATCCACGCTTTGCGATAAGTTTTCAGTGGTCACCGTATTAAAAAGTGTTCTTCCACTATTTTGGAGATTGGCAAAACATTATGATTTCGAATCTAAAATTGCTTCAGTCAGGTCAGTTGAGGTACCTGTTTTAGAACTCGAAGAAAAGAGGAGTGAAGTAAGAGATAGGTTGCTAGCTGAATCTAAGAAGGCTATAGAGGAGGATGGCGCTGGCGCAATCATATTGGGATGCACTGGAATGATAGGAATGGCCAAGGAACTGCAAGAAGCTTTGGGCATCCCAGTAATCGATCCAGCTGTGGCTTCAATGAAACTAGCCGAATCCTTAGTGGACATGAAAATCTCACATAGCAAATTGGCATATCCAAAACCCCCAGAAAAAGAAAGAAGACTGTAACAGAATCAATTTACTTCAAGAACGCATCTTCGAGTGATGTAGCGAAAGCTAGCTATTGTCATCGATTTCGGGCTTACCGCGGTAGAATATCTCAAGGTTTTTTGAGTTCTAAAACCTTGCGCTCTCGTTGTCTGAACGTGTCTTCACCTAATCGCAAAATAAAAAATGGGGGGATTACCGTATGGCTCTATATGGAGATCATTACGCCTGTTTCTTTTCGCGTTTTAAGCAGAGAATAGGCTCCAACTATCAATGTGACGACTCCGACCAAAGCATTGATGCCTACACTGAGCGCCGACATGCCGAAATATGGGGCAACAGGCATAATGATGTAGCTTAAGCTAAAGGACATGTAAAACCATGCGCCCTGAATAATTGCTTTCCCACGAAGCGCCAGGTCGTCGGTTGCGGTCACTCTTATGGCTGTTATGATGGTAGTTAAGATTATGAAAATCGTTATTGAAGCAAGCACTAGTTGAGCCTTGAGAGTTGATCCCAACGCTGTTGCTAAGGCGATTATACTAAGCACCGCTACAACCGCATTAGTGCGCCATGCCAATCCCTTAACAGATTCAGTTTTCTCGCTCATAGCTCAGAACCCCGTTGGTCGCTCAACCCATTCACCTACTTCGTACTTTATCCCCGACTTATGGCAGGCAGTGGCTATGATTAGATAGAGAAGGAACCCGCTTACCAATCCCATGACAACTGGCGTTGTCCCTAGGAGCCCAGCAACGAACATGGATAGCAGAGAAGCAATGATCCATGAAAGGATTCCTGCAATATTAGCGACCGAATACTTTGTCCCTGGGCCAAATTTATACCTTGTAGCTGGATCCTTAAGGCCTAGCACATAAGGTCTAAAGACAAAGAAGTCGGCGATCATTATTGCCCCCATTTGTGGTATAAGTTTTCCTAAGATGTCTCCAAATGTGGATAAGACCAGCAAAGATCCTCCATAACCGGCTGAAACCGATGCTGCCCAAATGGTTCCTACAATTCCCATTATTACAACCCAATGTCTCCTGGTAAGTTTTCCTCCAACAGCGTTTACCCAAGCTAAAGAACTACCCCAGAGATTGTTGTCATTGGTATCAAACTGGGTTAATGCAAAGAATGCTAGGGCGCTTGCGCCCATTCCGATTTTAAGCATAGCCGCTGCTATATTCTCTGATCCTGTTAGCATAATTGAAAAGGCACCTATCAGCACTAAGGACGTGTTAAAGAGCATTATATGGGTTGCCCAAGCGATGGCGCCATCTCTAGGTTTGGTACCATATCTAGATAAATCAGGGACAATGACGGATCCTACTGCGTAAAAACCAACCACGATAGTTATGATGGTTCCAATTGGCATGGGATGTGGAGGTTTAAACGCGAGAAGCGCTGGTATCCCTCCGAAAGCTTCAAAGGACGCAATCGCTCCGATGAAACTTAAGAGTAGGAACATTGGACCGACTAAATAAGAGAGAACTATTATCGCGGCAATTCCGTAAAGCGCTGTAAGCATCATGAGGATGCCCGACCATATGGTGGCTGCGACTATATCGGTAAACCAGTAACCTGGCAACATTGAACTTATGAGAACGCCGAATAGCCATGTTTGAAATGTAAACCAAGCCATGGCACCAATTCCTGAACATATGGTTCCCATTATAGAGGATCCTATCCTCCCAAAGGGGTATCTCATTATGTTATAAGTTGCCATTCGAGTGTAACCGCCAACCAAGCCTAACAATCCACCGATAATGGCAAGGGTGATGCTACCAATCATCACAGCCGTGATGAGGGTAACAGCGTCACCACCCAAACCAATTGCTCCCCCACCCCATATAGCAGCAACACAGGTTACAACACTGGTCCACTCTATGAACATCGCAAGCGAAGACCTTCTCTCCTTCATCGGAACCTCAACGATGGCATAATCCCCGTACTGGTCCTTAGATTCCTCTCCCATACTTTTTCCTCTCTTTTTATGACCAAAATATCATCTAATATTTGCGATCATTATAAAACTATTCCTCACGTACCAAAATCAAAAGCTACCGAGAGAAAACGGGTACACTGATTTCATTTTAGCCTTAGTTAAACCGAATGGAACCTGTATACAATAGGAAAAAAGGGATTTTGGGAAAGTTTAAATTGAAAGGCGTTTATGTTAAGAGCTTTTCGATTGGTGTGTATTTGTCGGTGTAGCCTAGCTCAGCGAGGACTGGGCGAAACACAGCCAGTCCTTCAGGGGTCCTCCACCTCTCGTAAGCCTTTATCCCTACCACCGCAACATCCAATCCTTCCTTTATGTCTGCATTGGTGAGAGGTCTACCATCCGTCGTCATCCAGCAGACGAGGTCTGGTGATATGGCTATTGGTTTCCCAGCCCTCCACGCTATCATGTTCTCATTCTTGTAGTCAACCCGAATATCCGCGACGTAGACCTTTCCGTAGTCGAAGCCTCCCCTCGTTTCAACCTCCTTCTTTGCAACCTTCCCCCTCGCGATCTCAAAGCCTCCCGTAGCCTTCACCACAGCCTCAACCGGATCCTTCTTCTTCTCTCTGGCCTCCCTTATGGCCCCTCCGACCTTCTCAGCTAGCGTATAGGTTCCAGCAATCACCGCCTTCTTCATCTGCCAACCAGCCATGGGATGACACGCGAGGCCAGCTTTCATGCCGAAAGCCACCGTTATCCCCCTCGCCATTTTCTCTGCCATAGGAGGACTTATTGGATAGACAACGGCTGAGTTTCCACTAGCATCCGCTAGCGTAACTGGAGCTAGGGGTAAGTTTTGCACGCAGAACATGGTCATCTCCAGCTGTGGTATAGCCCTTCCCACACCATCGCCATCAATTGCGGGAATCCCGCTTGCGGCTGCCGCATGGAGTGGAGATATGGAGTTAAAGCCTCCAGTTTCAACCGCAATAGTATAATCCATTTTTCTACCAATTACTTGTTCCATCAATTTGAGGGCAGGTACATCCTCGTTCTCCCATCCCCTTTTAAGTAACGCCTCCGGGGCGCCCATACCCGCCACAACACATACCATGCTATAGTCGGGCACTTCTTCCGGATTAACCATCTGAACCTCCTTGGCGATCTCCAACGTGCTCTTAACGAGTTGCATGCCATTCTCCGGTGAACCCCCACCACCAGCTCCAAGCAGAGTAGCTCCATACACGATATCCTTTAGCTCTTTTTCCCTCAAAACCCTCATTTTAAATTCCTCCGATAGAAAGGGAGAGTGGTACGTTTATAAAATTTTTCGTGTGTATGGCTGGATCGCTGGCTACTAGGCCTTCCCAAGTTCATACTCATAATAACATGGCATTTTTTCCCTCACGTAAAACAGTGGTCCTATTAAACATTCAATTTTTACTTCTAGGACTTTTAGTTTAAGAGTTACCGCAAGAAAGATGATTCCAGCATGAAGAAACTCGCTTTGAATGGTTGTTTTCCAATCGAGCATAGGTTAAAAAATGGATCGGCGGTCAACCTTCATCGCAGGGCGTTACATAGCAACTTACTGGAGCCAGCCTTCCTCCTTTGGGGGTGTCTCATACCCAAATGACTTGCTGTGGACGAGACCGACCTTGCGATATAGGTCGACCATCATCTCCGCGTACTTCCACGAGACAACTACAGCATCGATCACCGGAACCTTTAGCGTCTCTATGAGTTCCTTCATGAAGCCTGATTCTATCGTGCACCCTAGGATGATAACCTCGGCTCCATCCTCCACAGCCTTTTTAGCCTCTCTCCTTATAGCTTCTTTTAATTTTTCTGGCTCGGCAATCATACGTGGAACCGTGAAGCCTATCACCTGAAATGAGGAAAGTTTCTTCTCAAGCCCGTAAAGGTAAACGTTGTCCTCCATTTTCGGAATCCACTTTCTTCTACCGACCAATATAGAGAATTTGTGTCCCAGCGTCGAAGCCACATGCATGCAGGCCTCTGCTGGTGCTATAACTGGTATGCTAACGATTTCCCTTGCCTCTCTCAGTCCTGTATCGTAAAAACAGCCAATGACGACACCGTCGTAACCTTCTTTCTCTGCCCACCTAACCCACTGAAGCACCTCATCCATAGCTAGATGCTCATAATAATGGTATTCTATGTGGATCGGTCCCTTACTCAGGTGAACAACAGTTGCTTCAACGTCGGGTCTTTTAATTTCCTCGATGATCTTACGAATGTGCTCATCGTACATATCGGTGCCTAGCGGATTTATCCATAGAATTCTCAACATAACTGCACCCTCTTCAAGTGCTTGCTTGTGTAGGTATTTAAGTTTTTACTAAATGGGGATAAAGAGCTATGGTTCTTGCGTGACTCCAATCTTATAGCGGTTAGACATCACTTTAGCATCAGGTGGCATGCGACATAATGCCCCGGTTCTGCCGTCACAAATGTGGGTTCTTTAACCTTGCAAATATCCATTACGAATGGGCATCTGGTGTGGAAGCGGCAACCTGGTGGAGGGTTGATGGAGCTTGGAATCTCACCCCTCGATGTAACCTCTTTAGGCTTTAGCTTCTCTTCCTCGTCCGTTAGCACAGGTACGGAAGAGAGCAGCATCTCAGTGTAAGGATGTAGCGGGTTTTGGAAAAACATATGGGTTGGAGCAAACTCGACGATTTGGGCTAAGTACATTATTGCGACTCTTGAAGCCACGTTCCTCATAAGGCTTAGGTCGTGAGTAATGAATAAATATGATAGGTTAAGTTTTTGTTGCAGCCTCATCAAAACCCTCATTATTTTTGCTTGAATTGAAACATCCAAAGCTGACGTAGGCTCATCGAGCACGATGAAAGACGGATTTGTAGCAATAGCCCTTGCAATTGCAACTGCTTGCCGCTCGCCTCCTCCCAAATCCCGTGGGCGTCTTTGCATGAAGTCTTTGGGAGGTAACTCCACTGCCTCAAGTAGTTCGGTTACTCTCTGATCCAGTTCATCGCGATTATTAACCAGTGCGTGTACTTTTAAGGGTAATCCTACCACGTCTTTGACGGTTTTTGTAGGATTTAATGAGGAGGCAGGATCTTGGAAGACTATCGCTAAATCTTTCTTCAAGTATCTAGGGCGTTTTTTGGCGTGCATTGATATGTCTTTACCCTTGAATATAATCTTACCTGATGTTGGCGTGTAGATCCCCATTATCACGTAGCCAGTTGTGCTTTTGCCAGAACCAGATTCGCCCACAAGGCCGAAGGTCTCGCCAAGCTTCACCTTAAAGTTTATCCCGTCAACTGCCCTGACTACTCCAAAGGAAGTTTTGAAGTGCTTCGTTAAGTTTTCTACGGTTAATAAGTCCTCATTCTTGTCCATGAAGTCTCACTTTTTGCCGTAAAGCCAGCAAGCAACCTTATGGTTGTTGCTATCGACATTGAGGAAACGCGGCTTCTCCTTTCTGCATACATCCAATGCGCGGTCGCAGCGTGGGTGGAATCTACAACCTGGCGGAGGGTTTATGTAGTCTGGAACTCTTCCCTTAATGCCTTCTGAGAACCCCGCTCCAGTTAGCTTGGGAACAGAATTTAAAAGTCCCTGAGTATATGGATGCAACGGATTTGAGAATAATTCTTCGGTTCCTGCAGCCTCAATCATATTTCCAGCGTACATAACATAAACTGTATCAACTGTTCCTCTTACCGTCCCGAGTGCGTGAGAGATCAAAATTATAGACAAATTCCTTTTTTCGACAAGATTTTTCATAAGACGTAGAACCTGGTCTTGTATTGTTACATCAAGGTTCGTGGTCGGTTCATCGGCAATCAAAAGATCTTTGGCAGTAGCCAGCGACATTGCAATACAGATTCTCTGCCTCATGCCCCCACTTAACTGAAATGGGTAGCTGTCCAACACCCTTTCCGGATCTGGTAATGCAACTTCCTTAAGGATGTCTATAGATTTTTCATGAAGTTCCTTTTTCGAAGCTTGTTTGCTACCATACTTACCTGAATACTTGATAACGTCTGCAAGTAGTTCTCCGACTTTAAATACAGGGTTCAGAGCGGCCGTCGGGTCTTGAAATATCATGGTTACGTTGTTTCTCCTCATTTCGTTTAATTGCTTTTTGCCCATTTCGAGTACGTCGTTACCCCTGAAGTGTATTTCACCTCCATCTATTACAGCATTTGAGGCTAAAATTCTGAGAATCGCCCTCATGGTGGTGGTTTTACCGCAGCCAGACTCCCCAATGACTCCCACTTTCTCTCCCTGATGTACCGTGAAGTCTACTCCATTCAAGACCTTTAACTTGCCCATGTACGTGTTATAGCCTACGTGGAAATCTTTCACTTCTAAGAGCTGGTTCACCCTGTTATTTTGCCTCCTCAACGAACATGTCTCGAATTCCGTCTCCTAACAGATTGAACCCCAGTATTATGATGCAGATTGCCACAGCTGGAAAAATGCTTACCCACCAGAAGTCAGGCATGTACTTTCCGCCATCAGCAACCATGGTGCCAAGATCAGGCGTCGGAGGCTGGGCGCCCAAACCTACATAACTTAGTGCGGACCCTAGGAGTATAACCCAGCCGACGTCCAGCGTTATCTTCGTCAAGATCGGGCCGAGGCAGCAAGGAAGGATTTCCCTGAATATTATGTGGAAGGAGCTGGAGCCCATCACCTCGGATGCTTGGACGAAGTATTCATTTCTCAACGCCGAAGCGGTGTTATACGTCAACCTGGTGTACCAAGGCCACCACATCAGCGTGACCGCCATCATAGCGTTAAACACGCTTGGAGTTAACACTGCGGCTATGGCTAATGCTAATACCAGCGGGGGCACTGCAATGAATATGTCTGCAATTCTCATCACTAGGGTGTCAACCCACGTTCCCCTGTAGTATCCTGCGATCAATCCTGAGATTACTCCTGGTGGAATTACTAGGCTTAGGACCACTACAGCCATCATGAGAGAGTATTGGAACCCGAAAATAGTTCTACTTAGTACGTCTCTACCCACGTCATCTGTACCAAACGGGTAACTTGAGCTTGGATGCTGAAAAGCCTCTTTGAAATTTGTGAATAAACCAGCATGATGAGGATAGGGGGCTACATAAGGAGCCGCTATGGCTAGTATTATTGAGCCAACAGCGATCACCAAACCCACTATTGACAAGGGGCTTCTTGAAAATCTGTACCATTTTCTTTTCAAATCAAGTCTGATAGACACCTTCTTAATGCTTTCAGACAATCTTGTTCCCATCTATTCACCCCTCTCCATCAATCTGATTCTAGGATCTAAATAGGCTACCACAACGTCGACCACTATGTTTGCTAGAGCGTAAATGATGCCTATGACCAAGACCAGCGCAACTATAGCGTTGAGGTCTTTGTTTAACATAACGGTGATGCCGAATTTGGAGAATCCAGGCCAATTATAAACCGTCTCAACTAGAAATGCGTTGGCTAGAAGCGCGGCTATATCCAATCCCATGACCGTAACTGCGGGAATCATCGAAGGTTTAAGTAGATATTTGAACATTACTAGCCTTTCAGGTAAGCCTTGAGCTGAAGCCATTGCTATGTAATCTTTATCTTTGTTCTCGACCATCCCAGATCGTATTATTCTTGCATCTTGTAAC
>Ga0315314_1002677_pt1 | contig 14555 bp, 16 predicted proteins | sample TDP9_MG_FD_203631 | JGI IMG/M metagenome (GOLD analysis project Ga0315314, IMG submission 203631) | Freshwater sediment microbial communities from Lake Towuti, South Sulawesi, Indonesia - TDP9 | ecosystem: Environmental > Aquatic > Freshwater > Lake > Sediment | place: Indonesia: South Sulawesi...
TGAACAGCAAGCCACGGTCGATTGGCGCTTCACCACTGCCGATGCCCGCGTCAAACTCAAGAGCCTTTACCCTTCATAATCACTGTGGTAGACCACTAGGATTGATCATCGATCTGATATCGCTGCCTTGGTAGACAGCGCCGCATAACCCGTCGCTGGAGCCGACCGCGCCTTCGGCGCTCGTTAAATCGCGGTTTTTTGGCTTTGTTGGTAGACTTGTTCAGTATGGCGGTTCTGCAAATCCGGCGTGGCGGCTCACGCTAACCGTTCGGCGTCTTATATGAAATGAGTGCGATGGTAAACATCCGCGAGGAACGCCCCGAGGATATCGAGGCAATCCGCATGCTAAATCTAACGGCCTTCGGTCAGCCCCAAGAAGGCGGGATCATTGAGGCGCTGAGAACCAATGGCGGTGTCTTGCTGTCACTCGTCGCTACGATTGACGAACGGGTGGTGGGGCATGCTTTGTATAGCCCCGTGTCCATCGGCTTCAACGAAAAGAAAGTGGTTGGGGCGGGTTTAGGTCCAATGGCGGTACTTCCCGAGCTTCAGCGCAAAGGTATCGGCTCCAAACTGATCGAGTTTGGCAACATGCAGCTTAGAGAGCGCGGTTGTCCCTTCATCGTCGTGGTTGGACATCCAGAGTATTACCCGCGTTTCGGGTTCCGTCCCGCCAGCGACTACGGTATACGGTGCGAATGGGACGTACCGGATAATGTGTTCATGGTGTTAGTTTTGGACGAGTCGAAAATGAAAGGCGTTTCCGGGTTGGCCAAGTACCGCGCAGAGTTTTCGGGTGTCGCGTAAGCCGCCGAACAAGCGGTTGCAGCCGACCCGCTCCGCTGCGCTATGCGGCGCGGCTGAACACGACCGTTGGACATACAAGAGAAATAGATGACGACGTTTGGCAAAATCCAACTGGATCAAAATAAACTGAATGTGTCCACCAAAACACGGGCAAACATCTTCAACTGGCGTGGTCAGTTCACTCCTGAATTCATCGAGTATATTTTAGACACGTTCGGACGGGCCACCTGCACTACGTTTGACCCTTTTTGTGGAAGTGGCACTGTATTGCTAGAATCTGCTCGGCGCGGGCTTGCATCAACAGGTTTTGAAATCAACCCCGCAGCTTACGCAATGGCCAGATTCATCTCGCTGGCTACTCTGTCCAACCAGGAGAGAAAGAACCTCTGCCATGCACTTCGAGAGCGTATTGAGTCTCTCGTAGGGACTTACCATGACCTGCCCTTGTTTTCATCAAAATCAACCTTTCGGGAGAGTTATAGCAACCTGATCCACTTTGCTGGTGACCTTCTTTCAAAGATCGAAAGCAAGAACGAGATGGTTGTGGCACTGATTTGTCTATTTCACGCTGAAAACGGTGGAAATAGTGACCTTGTTCCAACGGTTCTTCGCGCCTTTAACATTGTCGAAAACAAATTGCATGACCTCCCACAAGCCAGAAAGCCACTAACAGCAGATTTGTGTGATGCCCGCCTTGCGCACGAACATCTTCGCGATTCAGTGGATTTGATAATAACCAGTCCTCCATACATCAACGTGTTCAATTACCATCAGAACTATCGGGCCATCATGGAGGTCCTTGGATTTGACATTCTGAAGGTTGCAGATAGTGAAATCGGCTCCAACAGGAAAAATCGGAGCAACAGATTCAAGACGGTTGTTCAGTATGCGCTAGATATGGAGGAAGCCCTGGCAAGTTTTGCCCGTTGTCTTACTAGAAACGGCCTTCTGGTCTTGGTCGTTGGTCGTGAGTCAAGGGTCAGGGGAGTGCCTTTCTCCAACTCACTTATCCTGACTGAACTGGCCCAGGGTCTGTTGTCTTACGAGCAAGTCACTGCTTCCGAACGAGTTTTTACCAACCGCTTCGGCAAGCGCATCAAAGAGGACATTTTTGTCCTAAGGAAGGCCAATCACTCACCAGCGATTGGGAACGCCAGACACGTGGCTACTGACCACTTGGAAAAGGCTCTCCGCATTGCCAAAGGTGATGTTGCCAAAGATGTGCAAGACGCCTTGGCTCAAACAAACGCCATTCGTCCTTCTCCTTTGTTCAGCAAGAAGGGAATTATCTGATGCAAACCCCTCACAAAGACAAACTTCTGGCTGCAATGAACAACCCCAAGTGTAGCGACGGGGATAAAGCAATCCTTATCGAAGCGCAGAGAGCCTACGAATCCTGGGCTGCGCAGATGGACAAAGTGACGAGCACCGGAAAAGACCGCGTTGTTGAACTGACGAAGCTCCTCAACCAATACAAAGACCAACTTGAGGTTGAGTTAATAATCCGGTCTGGCTCTCCTTTCCTTATCAGGCAGAAAGGGCAGCTCAAGATTGACAACTCTGTCATTGAGGAGTTCTTAATACGGCTTGTAGACCCCAGGGTCCTTAATGGGTTGCCTGACTTTGAGCTCTGTGTCGGGCCACAGCGGGCTTTTATGTCGCTTGCCTTCACCCCGGCAAGCATCCAGGAGTTGTGCGAGAGGCCACGTGTTGAGATCAAGGAAAAGGACGCCGACTTTACTCTCGGGAAGTCCATCTTTTACAAATTCTCATCGGATCCGGGGTTTGCGGATCGCCACACCCAGAGCGGCACTTTGATCCTGGCAATTCTGGCCGCTGAGTGCAAAGTCAATCTGGACAAGACCATGTTTCAAGAGGCGGCTGGAACCGCTGCCAGGCTGAAACAAGGTTGCCCGATGTCTCGCTATTATCTGCTGGTCGAATATCTCGACATGGAGCCAGAGGACTGTCGCCTTACTGCAATAGACAACGTCTTCCTTATTCGACACGCAAAGCGGCTTCCGTTCGGAAAGCGTACCGAATATTCAGAAGTAAGGCGGCAACACCACGAATATCCTATTGATGCTGAGGTCATCTGGAAGTTCACGTCTGAATTGCAGAATTTCGTAAAGTCAGTCTGGTATGATCCCGACAAAGCACTCGAAAGAGGGTCATTTATCTGAAGACCGTGTCCAACATAAGGAATCCAGCCGACAAGGGTAAGATGCGCGGCGCCTCATCTTGCGGCTGATTCTGGTCGTTAGCCGTGGAAGTGCCAAGACCCTCCGACAAGCAGAAGCCGTCTTCCATAAAAGCCAGAATTGCATTACAATTGACGTAAGTCATCAACCAGCCCACGGAGGGTATGTTAATGGCTGTCCACCAGTTCACGGTCGTCATCGAACCAGACGAAGGCGCATTTCATGCTTATGTGCCAGCTTTGCCTGGCTGTCACTCCTTCGGTGACACCGTCGAAGAAGCACAGAAGAACATTGCGGAAGCTATCGCGCTCCACATTGAGAGTATGCAGGAAGATGGTGAGCCGATTCCTAGGGAGCACGAACCCCTCTTCATCACTCGTCTATCTGTCCCCGTTGCAGCATGAGCGCCAAGCTTCTGCGAGTTGATTGCCAGCAATTGGTCTGCGCTTTGAAGCAAGCAGGCTTCGAGGAGCATGCATCTGCGTCGAGCATCCGATGGGGAAACGGGTCACCGTACCAGTGCACAAAGGGCGTACAGTTCCCACTGGCACTTTACGGGCCATTCTTCGAGACGCAGACATCAGTGTTGACGAGTTCTTGAAACTTCTGAGGAAACGCTGATAGGCAGTCACATCTGCCAGTAGCAAGAGAAAGCCAGTGCGCGTTCCTTGAGAGGCGCTAAAGGAGCTTGGTAGAGCCAAGCTAAGAGGAGGACGTCATTTGGAAAAAACTGGTTGACAAGGCTCAAAAGCTCTGCTAATATACTCAACGACGAGGGAAGAATGACAGGTAAACGGTTCATCGTCGAGTTGGGCACCGGGATAGACCTACATGGGCAAGACGTCACCAAGGCGGCGACAAGGGCGGTGAAGGACGCCATCTCCCGGAGTTGTCTGTGTGGCTTGGTGGAGATCTTGGGATTAGAGGACCTGGATGAGATGGAAGTGGAGGTCCTGGTGGCCGTCCCAGAGCCGGAGAGGGTCAACGGCGAGGAGGTCCTCAAGGCCATCCCCTTCGGCAAGAAGCAGATCCAGGTTGTCCCAGGGGGGCTATCCGCACCTGGCCTCTACGTGGAGGAGCTCGGGGATGAATCGGAAGCCATCGTGGTGGCAAACGCCGCGGTGACTGTGAGGGTGAAGGGGGGTGAGAGCTGAGCACACGATAACTCAGGACACAAAATCAGCGAAGGAGGGAAATGCGATGGCTATAGAGAAAGAGAAGCTGCTATGGATGTACACCAAGATGCGCACCATCAGGGCCTTCGAGGGGAGGGTGGCGGAGCTGTTTGCTGCAGGCAAGGTCCCCGGCTTCGTCCACCTTTACATCGGCGAGGAGGCGGTAGCCGTCGGCGTCTGCGCCCATTTGCGGGATGACGACTTCATCACTAGCACTCACCGCGGGCATGGCCATCTCATCTCCAAGGGAGGCGACATCAAGCTGATGATGGCCGAACTCTTCGGCAAGAGGACTGGCTATTGCAAAGGGAAGGGCGGCTCGATGCACATCGCCGATGTGGATCTGGGCATCCTGGGGGCCAACGGCATCGTGGGCGGAGGCCCTCCCATCGCCACCGGTGCAGCGCTGTCGGCCAAGTACCGGGGCACCGACCAGGTCGTGGCCTGCTTCTTCGGGGACGGGGCGGCCAACCAGGGCACCTTCCACGAGGGGCTCAACATGTCCTCCATCTGGAAGCTGCCGGTGGTCTTCGTCTGCGAGAATAACCACTACGGCATCTCGCTCCATCAGAGGAAGCACATGAACGTGGCCGACATCGCCGATCGGGCGGCGGCCTATGACGTCCCTGGCGTGGTGGTGGACGGCAACGATGTCATCGCCGTCTACGAGGCTGCTGAAGCAGCGGTGAAAAGAGCCCGCGCCGGCGAAGGGCCGACCCTCATCGAGTGCAAGACCTACCGCTATAAGGGCCACTTCGAGGGGGATCCCCAGATCTACAAGCCCAAGGAAGAGGTGGAGGCCTGGCTGGAGAAGGACCCCCTGCCCCGCTACGAGGCCAAGCTTCTGGAGATGGGCGTCCTCACTAAAAAGAAGATCCAGCAGATCGAAGGGGAGATCGAGGCGAAGCTGGAGGAGGCCATCCGGTTCGCTGAGGAAAGCCCCCTCCCCGCGCCGGAAGAGCTCACCGAGGATGTCTACACCGTTTAGCATTAGCCAACTAAAGGAGTGACCGAGATGAGAAAGCTAACCTTTGCCGGAGCGCTTAATGAGGCGCTCAAGCAGGAGATGAGGAGGGACCCCAACATCTACGTGGCCGGGGAGGATGTGGGGGTCTACGGCGGCATCTTTGGGGTGACGGCAGGCTTCCTTCAGGAGTTCGGGGAGAAGCGGGTGAGGGATACCCCCATCACCGAGAGCGCCATCATCGGCTCCGCCGTAGGCGCCGCGGCCACTGGCTTGAGGCCGGTGGTGGAGCTGATGTTCGTTGACTTCATCGGCGTGACCTTAGATCAACTCTACAACCAGGCGGCCAAGATGAAGTACATGTTCGGCGGCAAGGCCAAGCTCCCCATCGTGGTGCGCACCACCTGCGGGGCGGGGATGTGCGCCGCCGCCCAGCACTCCCAGAGCCTAGAGGCCTGGTTCATGCATATCCCTGGGCTGAAGGTGGCCGTGCCCTCCACCCCCTACGACGCCAAGGGGCTCTTGATCACTGCCATCAGGGACGACAACCCCGTCTTCTTCATCGAGCACAAGATGCTCTACGGAATCGAGGGCGACGTCCCGGAAGAACCCTACACCATCCCCTTCGGCAAGGCCGACGTCAAGCGGGAGGGCAAGGACGTGACTATCGTGGCCACCATGGCTATGGTGCACAAGGCCCTGGCCGCGGCGGAGGAATTGGCCAAGGGGGGGATCGAGGCTGAGGTGATTGATCCCCGCACCCTGACCCCCCTCGACGAGGAAGGGATCATCAACTCGGTGAAGAAGACTCACCGGCTGGTCATCGTGCACGAGGAGGTCAAGAGAGCTGGGTCAGGGGCGGAGGTCGCCGCCACTGTGGCCGAGGAGGCCTTCGACTACTTAGATGCGCCGATCAAGCGGGTAGCGGCGCCATTCACCCCTGTGCCCTTCAGCCCCGCTCTGGAGAAGGAGTATATCCCCAGCGAGGCCAAGATCATTGCCGCCGTCAAGGAGGTCGTCGGCTAAAATCCGGGCAGCGGGCGAATTGCCCGCTGCCCTAATCTATACAAGGAGGAGGGGCGATGCCCGAGAAACCGATCTTCAAAGGGGTTTTGCAAGTCGCTGTGGTGGTCAAGAACCTGGATGAAGCCATGAAGAAGTATTGGGAGGAGTATGGCATCGGGCCATGGACCATTTATACCTTCAATCCATCCACTGTCAGCGACATGATCATCCGCAACAAGCGTGTGGACTATGCCATGCGCCTGTCCCTGTGCAACATCGGGGCGGTACAGTGGGAGCTCATCGAGCCGCTGGACGACAAGAGCATCTACGCCGAGTTCCTGAAAAAACATGGTGAGGGGCTGCACCATGTGGCCTTCGCTGTAGACAATTACGATGAGGCGATGGCCTTTTTCAAGGAGAAGGGGATCGGGGTGCTCCAAGGCGGCACGTGGCATGGCCTCACGTACACGTACCTCGAATCTGAGGATACCATGTCCATGATTGCCGAAATCTACAAGGTGCCGGAGAAGTTCGGGTGGCCGGCCCCGGAGGCTACCTATCCGTAAGCTGGCCAATTATGTGTAGGAGGAAGATACAAAGAGTCAGACATCAAAATCCTGATGTCGCCAGATTGAAGAAAGGAGGAGCAAAATGGACCTCGGGTTAAAAGGAAGGGTGGCACTGGTCACCGGGGCCAGTCGAGGCATCGGCAGGGCCTGTGCACTGGTACTGGCCGAGGAAGGGTGCAACGTGGCCATCTGCGCCCGGGGCGAGGAGGCCCTGGAGGAAACGGCCGAGGAGATCAGGGCTAAGGGGGTGGAAGTCCTCGCCGTCCAGGCCGATGTCACTAAGCTGGAGGACATCAAGAACTTCGTGGCCAAGGCTGCCAAGAAGTTCGGGCGTATTGACATCGTGGTCAACAACGCCGGCACGGGCCGGCTGAGCGACCTGATGACGCTTCCCGAGGAGGAGTTCCGCTACAACATGGACCTGATGTTCTTCGGCCTCATCCAGTGCTCCAAGGAGGTCATCCCTCATATGCGGAAGCAGGGTTGGGGGCGGATCATCAACATCTCCTCGATCTTCGGCAAGCAGCCGGGCGGCCTGGTGGACTATGACTCCATCAAAGCGGCCGTGATCATGTTCACCAAGGACTTGGCCAACTACTTGGCCAAGGACAACATCCTGGTCAACGCCGTTTGCCCCGGGCCGATCAGGACGCCCCTCTGGGAAGGCCCCGGCCAACTAGGAGACCAACTGGGGCAAATACTGGGCATGTCGGGCCAGGAGGCGATCAAATGGTTCGCCGGGCAGAACATCCCCTTGGGGCACCATGGTGATCCTGAGGACATCGCCAACATGGTAGCCTTCTTGGCTTCAGAGAAGGCGAAGTTCATCACTGGCCAGGCGATCAATGTGGATGGCGGGATGGTGAAGGCCACGATTTGACAGTGCCCTCAATGAGACTGCCCTGGCACTGACCCATCCTGGGCCAGTATTTGCATGGGGGTTGTGCAGGAGAGCGTCGGTTTGCCCTGTACAACCCCCTTTTTTGAGGAGGCGTCCCTTTGGCCACAGTCGGCATCATCGCCAACCCTGCCTCGGGCAAGGACATCAGAAGGCTCGTGGCCCACGGCTCGGTCTTCGATAACCAGGAGAAGGTGAATATCGTCCGCCGGGTGCTCCTGGGGCTGGATGCCGCGGGCGTGGAGAGGGTCCTCTTTATGCCTGACTACTTCAGCATCGGGCCCAAGGCCCTCGACGGGCTCAAGCTCTCCCTGGAAGTCTTCCTTCTCGACATGCCTTTGTGCGCTGACCACCGCGATTCCACCTTGGCTGCGCACCTGATGGCGGAGGGCGGCGTAGGCTGCATCGTCACCCTCGGCGGGGATGGCACAAACCGGGCCGTGGCTAAGGGTTGCGGCGATGTCCCCCTGGTGCCCATCTCCACCGGCACTAACAATGTCTTCCCTTACATGATCGAGGGCACCATCGCCGGCCTGGCGGCGGGCGTAGTGGCGCGGGGCGTTGTTAACCTTCCCCGAATTACCAGACGGGTGAAGAGGCTGGAGATCGAGCGAGATGGCCGACTCATTGACATTGCCCTCATTGACGTCGTGGTCTACGACGATGTCTTCGTCGCCTCGCGGGCCATCTGGGATATGTCGAAGGTGCGGGAGGTTGTCCTTGCCAGGGCTAAACCCAGCAACATCGGCCTCTCCTCCATCGGCGGTTGCCTCTGCCCAGGCCAACTCGACGAGGCCTGTGGGATGTACCTGAAACTGGGAGGAGGGACAGTTAAGGTGCTGGCCCCCATCGCCCCGGGTTTGATCGAGCAGGTGAGCATCGAGAGCTATCGCCTGCTGAAGATCGGCGAGGAGGTGGAGGTGACTTGCAAACCCTCAGTCTTGGCCTTGGACGGGGAACGGGAGGTCGAGGTTCGAAGCGGGGAAAGAATCTTCATCCGCTTGAGCGAAGGGGGGCCCAGGATAGTGGACGTCTGCCGCGCCCTGGAAGAGGCGGCTAAAAGCGGGGTCTTCGTCTGCTGATGATGAGATGTCTCGCCCTATACGCCAGAGAGACTATAGCGCAAGGCGGCGATGATAAGATGTCTCGCCTTATATGCTAGAGAAGCTCAAGCGTAAGGCGGCGAGACATCTTATCAGAGACATCTCAAGAGGGGAGGGAACGAGGGAGATGGCAACTAAAGTGATCATGCCCAAGCTGGGCATGGCTATGACTGAAGGGACAGTGGTCGAGTGGCTCAAGCTAGATGGCGAGCGGGTGGAGGAGGGCGAGCACATCGCCGTGGTCATGAGCGAGAAGATCACCTACGAGGTGGAGGCCCCAGCCTCAGGCATCCTGCGCTATGCCGCCGCGGTGGAGGAGGTCAAGGCGGTAGGGGAGGCCATCGCCTATATCGCCGAGCCCGGCGAGGCTATCCCCGAGCTGGAGCTTGTGCCCCCGGCCCCACCTCCTGAGGTGGCCGCTCCTCCACCTCCCGGGATAGTTGCTCCTTCACCGATCCTGGCCTCCCCCCTGGCCAGGAAGTTGGCCAAGGAGCATGGGGTTGACTTGGCCGAGATCACCGGCACCGGCCCCGGCGGGCGCATCACTGAGAAGGATGTCCTGGCCTTCCTCGAGGCCCGCAAGGCACCACCTGTGGCTCCACCCCTACGGCGGGTCATCCCCTTCATCGGCATGCGCCAGATGATCGCCGAGCGGATGACCGAGAGCCTCCACACCATGGCCCAGGTGACCGCTACGGCCGAGGCCGACGCCACGGAGTTGGTGCGGCTGCGGGAGCAGCTCAAAGCCGATTTCGAATTGACCTACACCGACCTGGTGGTGAAAGCCGCTGCTAAAGCGCTGAGGGATCACCCCCTGCTCAACGCGACGCTGGTAGGCGATGAGATTCACCTCCTGGAGGAGATTCACATCGGGGTGGCGGTGGCTCTGGAGGAGGGGCTCATCGTGTCGGTGGTGAGGGATGCGGACAAGAAGAGCCTTCAAGAGATCGCCCAGGAGACCCGGCGGCTAGCGGAGAGGGCTCGGGAGGGGGCGTTGACGGTGGACGAGGTGACGGGGGGCACCTTCACGGTGACCAACCTGGGGATGTACGGGGTGGAGATCTTCACGCCGATCATCAACCCGCCGGAGGCGGCGATACTGGGGGTGGGGCGGATCCTGGAGAAACCGGCCGTCCACGAGGGCCAGATCGTTAAGAGGTCGCTGATGCAGTTGAGCCTGACCTTCGACCATCGAATCGTGGATGGGGCGCCGGCTGCTGAGTTCCTGCGGACGGTCAAAGGGCTTTTGGAGAGCCCGTACCGGCTCCTGATAGGGACCTGACTCCCACAATGGTGAGTCCAGAGAGCGATAGGAAACGGATATCCGTGCTCAAGCTCGGCGTATTGGAGTACCGCCGGGCCTTGGAGCTTATGGAACACCTGGCCGAGGCCCGACGCTGTGGCCGGATAGGCGACCTGCTGCTCCTGGTCCAGCACCCTCCGGTCATCACCTTCGGCCGGGGCGGTGGTGCTGAGGACTTGCGGGCCTCGGAAGCGACGCTCCACCGCCTGGGGATAGGCCTCTTCCAGACGGAGCGAGGCGGGCGGGCTACTTACCACGGCCCTGGCCAACTGGTGGCCTACCCCATCCTCAAGTTGCCAGATGACGACCTCCACGCCCACCTGCGGCGGCTGGAGCAGACGGCCATTGACTTCCTGGCCGAGCATGACATCGCCGCCGGAAGGATTGAGCGCCACCCTGGGGTCTGGGTAGGCGGGAACAAGATCACCGCCGTGGGGGTGGCAGTGCAGGGCGGGGTGACCACCCACGGCCTCGCCCTCAACGTGGACCCGCTTATGGAGCACTTCTCTCTCATCGTGCCCTGCGGCCTCGCCGACAAGGGGGTCACCTCCATGCGCCGCGAGTTAGGCTACCTCCCAGACATGGCCGGGGTGGAAGCACGTTTCGTGGCCGCCTTCGCCAAGGCCTTTGGCGCTGAGATAACCTGGGGAATCCAAGAGGCACCCTGGCTGGTGGTCCCCGCCCCCCAGGGGGAGAGGGTGGAAGCCATCAATGGTCTGTTGGCCGATCTCGGATTACATACCGTGTGCCAAGAGGCCTTCTGCCCTAACATTGGCGATTGTTGGGGAAACGGCACAGCTACCTTTATGGTTCTAGGGAATATCTGCACCTGTCACTGCCGCTTCTGCGCCGTGAGGGCGGGGTATCCCCTGCCGCCAGACCCCGAGGAGCCGGACCGGGTGGCCGAGGCCGCCGCCCGGCTGGGCCTTAGGCATGTGGTGGTCACGTCAGTGACGCGGGACGACCTCGATGACGGCGGGGCAGGGCACTTCGCCGCCACCATCGAGGCCATAAAGCGCCGTTGTCCGGGGGCTCTGGTGGAGGTATTGGTGCCGGACTTTGGCGGGTCCTTAACAGCGCTGGATAAGGTGATTGCCGCTTGCCCGGACATCCTCAACCATAACGTGGAGACAGTGCCTCGCTTGTATCCCTTAGTCCGCCCCCGTGCCGACTACCGCCGCTCCTTGGGCCTTTTGGCCTGGGCCAAGGGGGCCGGCCTGACCACCAAGTCGGGACTGATGCTGGGCCTGGGGGAGATGCGAGGCGAGGTCACAGCAATCATGCAGGACCTGCGGCGGGCCGGTTGTGAGCTCTTAACCCTGGGCCAATATCTGCAGCCCACCTCCCATAACCTTCCCGTGGCCGAGTACATCCATCCTGTGGAGTTTGAGTGGTATAGGGAGGTGGGAAAGGCGATGGGTTTCCGGGCTGTGGCTGCCGGCCCTTTGGTGCGCAGCTCTTACCGGGCGGCAGAACTGTGGGAAGAGCCGGTAGCTTATTGAAGGCAGAGGGTATGGGGGATGGAAAGCAGAAGGCGTCCCCCTTGGAGCAGGCCTTTGATTTAATGGCCCCTCTCTACGATTCCTGGTTTGAGACGCCTCTGGGACAGACAGTAGACGAATTGGAGAAGGACCTCCTCTATTGCCTGGCCCGGCCGAAGGTGGGGAAGCGAGCCTTGGATGTGGGAACGGGCACAGGGCATTTCGCCTTCGATCTGGCGGCGAGGGGTCTGGAGGTGGTGGGAATTGATATCTCCCAGCCCATGCTGGCTGTAGCTCGGGCCAAAAGCTCCGCAGCCCGCCTCATTCTGGCCGATGCCGCCAACTTACCTTTGCCCGGCGATAGTTTTGACCTGACCCTTGCGGTGACAACCCTGGAGTTTGTGGCTCGCCCGGACGATGCCCTGGCCGAGATGTGGCGCGTGACGCGGCCAGGGGGAAGGGTGGTAATCGGCGTGCTGAATGCCCTCAGCCCCTGGGCCTGGGTGCGGTGGTTAGAAGCCCGGCGGGGGACACCTTTCTCTCATGCCCACTTTTACCGGCCGGCGGAGTTCGTCAAGGCCCTGCGGCGCTTCGGGAAGGTGCAATGGAGCAGTTCGGTCTTCATAGGGCCCAACGGCTGGGGGCTGGGGCGAGCCTGGGACCTGGAGCGATTCGGCAGAAGATACCTCAAGCCCTTCGGGGTGCTGGTAGGGGGGGTAATTAAGATGGGGTGACAGCTCAGGTGAGTCTATATCCCTTGAGGCAGCAGGCGCTGAGCCCTGCCATCGAGGAGGCCTGCAAGGCATTAGAGGAGCACGGCCTGGAGCACCAAGTGAGCTTGATGAGCACCCTGGTATGGGGCGAGGTAGGAGAGGTTTTTGCCGCCTTGAAGGAGGCCTTTGAGAGGGCCGCCCAATATGGTGGGACAGTGATGGTGGTGACCATCTCCAACGCTTGCCCCCTGCCAAAGGCCGATGAGAGGGGATGCGCGATAGCATCCAAGCCATCCCTTAAGCTCTACCAAAGGTGCTTCCGGCATCGGCGGGTTGCCAGAGGTGATTCCGGCTGGCGAAGTCATTTGACAAAGTCAGCATATTGTGGTAAACTTATAATTGAACATGTGAATACCGCTAGGGGAGCTTGGAGAGCCAGGCTGAGAGGAGGACCGGGCTGGCAGATAGCCGATAGCAGATGGCAGATAGCGTTAACCGTCTACGAGCCATCAGCTATCAGCCATCGGCCATCAGCCAACGCCTCGACCCTTGGAACCTGACCTAGATAATGCTAGCGTAGGGAAGCGAAATGGAGAAACCGCCAGCCTTATCTGGGTTGGCGGCTTTTTTATTAGGAGGAAGCCATGAAGAAATTCACCGACCAGCTCTGGGAGGGAATCACCCCCATCTACCAGGCCATTCTGACGCACCCCTTCGTTACAGGCCTCACGGATGGCTCGCTGTCCGAAGATCGCTTCCGCTTTTACGTGGTTCAGGATGCTCACTACCTGCGCGACTTCGCTAAGGCGCTGGCAGCGGCGGCCGCCAGTGCCCCGCGGGACAAATGGACCCAGTTCCTTTCTGAGCACGCCCGAGACACGCTTGTTGTCGAGCGGGCTCTGCACGATAGCTTCTTCCGCGACTGGAGTCTCACCCCGGAGCAGGTATACGCTACGCCGGTCGCGCCCACCAATCTCGCCTACACTTCTTACCTGCTGCGCGTGGCTTACGGAGGCAGTTTTGAGGAGGCAGTAGCGGCCCTCCTGCCTTGTGACTGGATCTACATCCAGGTCGGCAGAGAACTGGAAAAGAAGGGTTCGCCTAACCCGCTGTACCAACGCTGGATTGACACCTACGCTTCCGCAGAATTTTGGGCGATCGTTCAGAAGCTGATTGGCATCGTGGGTGCCGCAGCGGAGGACCTGAGCGAATCCCGCCGAGAGGTCTTGCAGCACCACTTCACAGTGACGAGTCGCTACGAGTGGATGTTCTGGGACATGGCCTGGCGGATGGAAGCCTGGCCCCTTTAAGCCAGACACAAGGAGGATATGACAATGGGATTTGTGGAAGATCTGCACCGCCGTTACGAGAAAGAATGGCAAAAGGTGCTGGCACACCCGTTCCTGGTGGAGACCGCCAATGGAACCATCCCGGACGAGCGCTTTGCCAACTGGGTGAAGCAGGACTACATCTTCGTGCGCGAAGCCATCCCCTTCATCGCACTGATGATCCCCAAGGCCCCTCTAACCCACCGGAAGGCGCTCGGCGACACCATCTCGGGCTTTCATCAGGAGCTGGAACTCTTCGAGAAGATGGCGGCCGACCACGGAATCGGCCTGGAGGGCGTGGAACCGGCGCCTACGAACCTGGCGTATATCAACTTCCTGCTGACGACGGCCGCCCTCGATCCGTACGAATTGGCCTACACAGCGCTGTACACCGGGGAAAAGGCGTACCTGGACTCCTGGCTGACCGTGAAACGTGCCCAGAAGGGCCCGAGCAAATGGCAGGCCTTCATTGAGCATTGGACCAGCGATGCGTTCCAACAGTGGGTGGCTTGGCTGGGCAACGAGCTGAATGCCCTGGCCGAAAGTGCTTCCGAAAACCTGCGGGCCCGGATGGAACGCCGCTTTGTGGATGGCCTGCGCTACGAGTACCAGTTCTGGGATATGGCTTACCACGGGGAATCATGGGACGTGGTTGACGCGCTCGCCCATAAGGAGAGATTATACCCCTCGGGCTGAGCCCTTCGGGGTGACCCCTCAGGGGAGCCCTCGGGGCGAAGCCTTTAAAGCGAGCGCGTCAGTGGAATAGGGGTAGCATGCCAGAGTCCGCGGGCGGACCTGTGACGCTGGCACTGTGCCATTAAAAACAAGCCACAACGCCGCTTTCGCTCTCCATCTGTGCTCGCCGGGAGTGTGGGCTCAACAGACATAGGAGGAGTGGGCATTCTCTAAGGCCCACGCTGCCCCATTAGAGAATGCGGGCTCCTCCCAAGGTCGGAAAATGGTAGCAGGGAGTCTCTTTCGAAGGAGGAAGGATTGAGCGAGTTAAGC
>Ga0315314_1002679_pt1 | contig 14547 bp, 14 predicted proteins | sample TDP9_MG_FD_203631 | JGI IMG/M metagenome (GOLD analysis project Ga0315314, IMG submission 203631) | Freshwater sediment microbial communities from Lake Towuti, South Sulawesi, Indonesia - TDP9 | ecosystem: Environmental > Aquatic > Freshwater > Lake > Sediment | place: Indonesia: South Sulawesi...
TGTTGGCCAGAACGTTGCTGTAAAAAATCCATTAACTGTGAATTTCGGTTCGGGGCATTTGTGTTTCCTTGCATCCTCTATCATACGCCGGATTCCTGTACCTGCCTTCTCAATTAAAGCAATCCGGACCCCCACCACCGTTCCATCATCACGGACTCCCAGAAGGATTTTCCCTCCCGAACTGTTGGCCAGGGCGGTAAGGTCCCGGGCAAAGGAAGAAGAGAAGGCCTCCTTATACTCTAACATTGACCCCTCTCCTTCTCGAAGAAGGATATCAAGATCTGTTTGCTTCATACTTTTCTCTGTGCAAAAAATCGCTTACAGGTTTTTACTCCTCCGATCAGTTCAAGAATCTCTTTGCGAGTAAACTTCCCTCCTCTTCAGATGTAAATCCCATAATCCTTTATCTCCCTTTAGAGATTCTTGCTGTCGGTTTCCACCAATCCTCCTCCGCTTTATGCTCGGCGATAATGCGGACCAAAAGATCTGATGCAGATTCGTAGGAGCAGCCCTGACGGTTCGTAATTTAAGCCTCGGCAAAGACATGTTCACCAAAAAAGGAGCTGTCCCTTTTTCCCTCTTTACTCTGCAATTTTGCTGCATATTGGAGTGCCGCCTTAATGTCTTCCCGAGTCAGAGATGGGTAATCTTCGATGATATTCTCCACAGTTTCGGCTTCTGCAATCAGCGAAATAATCAGATAGACAGGGATTCTTGTTCCCTTAATACGCGGTTTACGATGCAAAATATCAGGGTCAGAGGAAATCCTTTCAAAAATCTCTTTCTCCTCCATTTCCCATTACCTCCTTTTTTATCGCTATAAGGAGCCTCTTCTCCTTGATGTATTTCAGTGAAAAGTGGAAATCAGACACCTTTTCATTTCTTTTTCAGGACGAGGAAGGCTTTGCCGGGCAAATCGGCCCCATCAATATCCTTAGGATCAAGAATCTAGCGATGCTTCTCACCCATAGCCAATAATTTGGCAGTAAGAAGTTGGTCTTGCACTCTTTTTGTGAGCCTCTTGAATATGGAGAAAAGCTTTCCTTCTGTGTTATTTGATTTCTGCTGGGGTTTTTCTTCCTCGAGGGGTTCGGTCGAAATCACTGTCAAAACTCACAGTAATCAGATTATATTTCTCAGCGGCGCCATATTGGTAAGCATCATCAAAATCCAGATTGAACTGTTCCATCATCTGAACCACTACTTGGATATCTTCGGGTTCAAGATGAATCAGGGAAACAGCTCCCTCTATAAAAGCATCTTGAACGAAACGCAGCAATGCATCCTTGCGGTTCAATTCGCTTAGAACAACACCAATTGAATGAAAGGCAAAATCAGTGATAAATAAGCGTTCCGGAGGTATACGATCAAGAAATTGACTTACCTCATCAGCTCTGGCTTGATCAAGGAATCGCTCAAGCCATATATTTGTATCGATCAGATACACGCTTCAATCCCCTCGCCATTCTAAGGCCTTTTTCTGGAGTTCGAGAGAAGTATATTTGTCGCGGTAGTCCTTGAGTGCCCCAGCCCAATCTTGACGCAACTTCCTCCCGTGTTTCCTCGCCTTCTTCTCTATCAGGAAATTCACAAAATCCTCCACTTCCCGTTTCAACTCAGGGGGTAATTTTTTTACCATCTCTTCGATATTTTCCATTCCTCAAATCACCTGCCTTTTTAAATATTCTACTTTTTCTCATGATACCTCGTCAATTGATATTTCCCACCCGCCTACTTTTCCCGTATTTCGCAAAATAAGCATTCTCTTTTCCTTGAATCCAAGGAAGGTTTCGCCGGGGAAATTGGGAAGGTATGCATCCTTCGGATCAAGGATATAGCGAAGTTCATCATGGGCAAAGCCCAAAAATTGTTTGAGGTTGACCCCATAATGCTTTATCTCTCCTTTAGAGGTTTTGCTATCGGTTTTCCCCAAGCCTCCTTTGCTTTATGCTCGACGATAAAGCGGCCTAAAAGATCTGAAGCACGTCCATAGGACCAGCCTCGGCCGTGGGCAATTTCAGCCCCGCTAGGGATGAGTTCACCGGATGAAAGGACTATCCCCTTTTCCTCTTTTACTATGCAATTTTGCTGCCCGCTGCAGGCAGCCTTGATGTCTTCCGGAGTAAGAGATGGCTAACCTTCGATGATATTCTCCACGTTTCATCTTCTGCGACGAGCGAAACTATCAGATAGACGGGGATTCTTGTTCCCTTAATGCCCGGTTTCCCATGCAAAATATCAGGGTCAGAGGAAATCCTTTCAAAAATCTCTTTCTCCTCCATTTTCCATCACCTTCTCTTTTTATCACTATAAGGGGCCTCTTCTCCTTTATGTATCTTACTGAAAAGTGGAGATCAGACACCTCTTCAACTCTTTAAAAATCTAATAAAATCAAGCCCTTAAAAAATAAGAAGAATTTTAAAAAAAACTTGACTATTTTTCCTGAAACGCCGATAATATAAATGTCTCATCTACCCATGGTAGAAGGAGCTCGGGGGCCGCCCTTCGGGGCGGTCGCTGTTTATTGGACCCTTTCGGTAAATCTTTTTCTTAAGTCTTTCCTTTTCCATTCCATGTCCACATAAAAAGCAGTAATCCAAAAGACCCTTTTATTTTTTCATTGGGATTTTTTAGTATTATCTTTCGCTCCTCACTCGGCGATAATGCGAGCTAAAAGATCTGATGCAGATTCGTAGGAGCAGCCTTGGTGCCGGGCAAGTTCTGCATTGGTTGGGATGAATTCACCAGAAAAGGGGACGGTCCCCTTTTATACAGAGATGGGTAATCTTTGATGATTTTCTCCACAGTTTCGCCTTCTGCAATCAGCGAAACAATCAGATAGACGGGGATTCTTGTTCCCTTAATGCACGGTTTCCCATGTAAAATATCGGGGTCAGGGAAATCCTTTCAAAAATCTCTTTCCCTTCCATCTTCCATCACCTCCTGTTTCTCAAAGGCCCTCTAACTCATTAATCCAATATAACTAACAAGTTTCAGCTCAGGCTCTTCGGTTGGAATGGTAAGTTTTTCCATCGGAGTAACAGGGTGATTATCTTTAAAATCTCGTAGGCTGATAATTAATGCTTCCTCAGACAGCGCTCTGTTACTCCAAAGCTTTCTTAAGTCCCGAAGATAAATATCAGGAAGAGGTATTGAGAAATATTCCAATAGGTCTGAAACTTTATTCCCTAATACCTGAAGCCAATTAACAATCTGGTTCTGAGGGTTCTTAAGTTTTGGAGGTTTCAAAGTTGCTGTTCTCAAACGGGCAAGGATATGTTCCCTTATCTTATTAATGATCTCATAAGGATCAAAATCCAGCTCAACCCGAGGTTCTTCCCTTTTGCATCTAATAAGGCGTATCACTTCTAATTTATTTTCAGAAATTTTATCAGAATTAAGGTCGTAATAGCACCAATAATGGCGTTCCTTGTCCTTAAAAGCGGCAAAAAGCCCATGTTGGCCTTGTTTTCTAAAACTACTCCCAACCCCATTAGGTATTCTTCTAATTCTATCCTCTCCTATCTCCTTTATGTACTCAAGAAGCTCTTCCTTTAAAAATTCCCCTATCGCTAATTCAGAAATCCCCTCTAATTCATCTAAAACTTCTCCCTTCCCTGCAAAAAGATCTCGAATATAACCAAAGTCCTTAGGACTCGGTGTCTCTCCTAGGATCGAAGCATCTAAACCGACACTCCGATTTATGGCTTCAAGCTTAATGTAAAGACGTTCCAAGATTCTTAATATTGATTCCAAGGCATCTTCTGGGAAAAAATTATAAAGATAGATAAAAGCATGAGGAGATTTTAGACGATCTATTCTACCTATCCTCTGGACCAGGCGAACTGGATTCCAGGGTAAGTCGTAATTTATGACCGTGTCAGCATCCTGGAGGTTCTGCCCTTCGGATAGAACATCAGTACTTAAAAGGATTTGTATTTCCTTTTCAGTGCCTCTTATATCTGGTCGTTCGCTTGAAACTGGAGAAAAACGAATTATTCTGTCTTTCCTTTCAAATGGCTTAACATCACTGTCTGTTATACTAATTTTCTCGGATAAAAGATTAATTTCACTCAAAAATTTTTCAACATCCTTTCTATCCTCCTTCGATGCCTCTGTTAAAAGCCAATCCCTGTTTCCGCCCAGATATCTATAAAGATATCGCATTGTGTCTTTAAAATACCCAAAGATAATAACCTTCTTCCCCTTTAAATTTTTCAATTCCTCAATTAAAGCTTGCAATTTAGCGTCTTGTTTTGGCTTGATATTTTCAACTTCCCTATAAATACCCTTAAGGACTTCTATGTCCTTCTTAACACAAGAGCGGATTTTATCTGTTTCATAGTCTGCCATGTTAATTGTTGGTAGCGTTTCCAAGTGTAATTCAAAAGCTTTTTCTTCCTCCTCTTCAAATTCGTCAGTTTCAAATTCTTGAAAATATTTTCGATAGCTTCCCCTATCCAATAATCGACCTCTATCAAAAACCTCAACAAATTTTTCCTGAAAGTCGATGAGCCGTTTAATGCTTATTTTAAATGCCTCAATGCTCGACTCCAGTCTCTTTAATAAAAGGACCTTCAAAATTCCAATTACAGATTCGTTTCTTCCAAGCTTCATTAAATAATCATTTACATCTTTTTCTTTCCAACCCTTTGAGAGAAGGGTTTCCTTCAGGCCCTCAAAAAGGTCAAGTTGAAGCCCCTTAGTCTCTTTCCTATAACTTTCGATGTTATAGCTTGCGAGAATAAGGTTTTCGACTGCCTTAGAACATTCCTCGTAAATTCCTTGATATGTTTCATCGATATTGTATCGAACGATATTTAATTTTCTTTCTGGGAATGCTATTGTTTCCCCATCAATTTTTGCATGAGGGTAATATTTTCTTATGAATGGCCGGCTTCTACGCACCGCAATCTCTTCTAAAAGGTCGTATAGTGTATCCTTATCCCGGTCAGCCTTCAGAAAGTAGCCCCACAGGCTCGTAATACCAGCAGATTTGAAGAATTCATCGCTATCCTTAGTTATTAATCGAAGTTGGTTATAGAGGTCGAAAACATTATTGTTCACAGGAGTAGCGGTGATCAAAACGACTTTCTTAGGTTTTCCTTGAATTATTGTAGAAACGAGATTCTTCCAACATATTGTCTGGCTGTTACGAAAATTATGAGATTCGTCCACAACAATCAGATCATAATCAGCATAATTTTCGATGGGAAAATCTCTACTAACCTTCTCACGATGAACGATATCTGCCCTTATCCCTGCATCCCTTAGCTTTGGCTCCCACAAAATATCTTTTAATTGAGCCGGGCAAATGATCAAAGCTTTCTGTCTCAATCGATAAGCAAAATCATCAAGTATCCTTAAGGCTAAATAGGTTTTACCAAGTCCTACTGAATCAGAAAGAATAACACCTCCATATCGATCAATCGCCTGTAAGGCTGCCAGGTATCCATCTCTCTGAAAATCAGCAAGTATTATGGGGCTCGGAATTTCATCAGTTGGTGATATTTCCGCAAACTTATCCTCAAAATAGGCATATAGGGTTTTTAAGTAAACTTCATAAGGCGTATAGTGGGCGGTAAAATCAGAATAAAGGGATTTTAAGTCCTCCTTATACTCCTCACTTTCATTCCAGAGTTCCTCAAATTTTTTCTTCACTTCACTTACTGCCACTTGCTGCTTCTGGACCATGTTGAATTCCGTATTGTGGGTTAAACCCGCCTCTGTAAAATTTGAGGAACCAGATATTGCTATCGAGCCAATAATAGGGACTCCTTCAATGATATAGAATTTCCCATGGTAAAAGTGCTTTTTGTAGATTTTGATTTGGACATTTGGATTTTCCAGCCACCCTAAAAAATCTTGGATAGAGCCTTTAGCGTCAGGGGAATCCATGTTTTCTTCTGCCTCTTGCCGCAACTCTTCAATAAAAAGTTCTGGTGCGCGAATGTCAAGAGGTGAGAGAGCTCTACCAAGTAGAATTAAGACTTCTTTAGCTCCATTTAACTTGTCTTTGACAAGTTTAAATCCCCCGAGATTGAAGTATCCTGAAGCAATGTAGACATTTGCTCCGGGTATAATTACTTCATTTAATACAGTCCCTAATTTCCTTTCTGGGGTGCTGTTATCAATAATATCAGGTATTGTCATCTTCCCCACTCTTGGTGCTTTCATTATAAAGTTGAATTAAACCCATATATCGCCTAACCGAATTCACTATATCGACCCCCTGCTTGTCTTTGAATATCTTTTTTCTCATGGCTTTTGTTACAGAGTTATCTAATAATGGAGGATGATGAGCATATAATCCATCAAGAAATCTCACAATTTCAGCTTGATCATCCTTTTCAAAAATTACTTGATAAAAAGGCAGTAGAATATTAAAAAAAATCTCTAAGCCTCTGGATTGACCAATACCTTTGAATGAGACAATTTTATTTACAATTTGGGATGCATTCTTCTCGCTGACAAATGAAATGTAATTCTCCTGAATCCTCTGTTTAAAAAATTCATAAATTCCATTTTTACAGGATTCTGAAAAGAAACCAGAGATATTCTTAATCCTTATTTCAGGAAAGTTCGGAGGTCTTACACCTTGATATTTCCAGACATTCTTTTTCATTTTTAAAGAGGCATCAAAATCTTTCGGTAACCCACCTTTTGAATTTATAAGCCCGCCTCGATAAAGGAGTGCCTCCTCAATTATTTCCTCATCTTTCAATTTGCAAATTTCTGAATATGGTAGAATCATTGCTAATTCTTGGAACTGAATTTTATTATTTTTATACCCCAATGAAAGCATAACCTCCCGATACAAAGCCTCATCCGGTAATGCAATCTCAAGTGAATTTTTCATCCTTTCTTTCTTCTGGGCTAATCTTTTTTCACCCAGAAGGTTTAGAAAACTTCCCAGGTCAGCAGCTGGACTGTTAACAATATTAAATGCCTTTTCCATTTAATCTCTTTTTACATATCATGATGATTTTTGAAAGCATTTATGAGTCGGAGGTCTCCTTACACTGCACTCTGAAACAACAATTGCGAAGCCTATGTCCTTAGAAATCTTAGTAATGCGTTCATAGGTCGTGCATTTCGATGAGTAAATGGCATTAGATAAAAATCAACCAGCCTTGGGCCAATCCTACGAGGAGATCTGAGATTCCCATTTTCTAAGTGTCTTTTAAGTGCCCAGGACACAATCCATAATTCATCACAATTTTTATTGGCAAAAAAAGCTTGAATTGTTACCTCCTTGACACGGACATTACAAGGATGGATTATATGTTCATTTCTCAATACATCTCTAATATTTACATATTGGGAGATAGAAGACCGAATTTCAATATTATGATTATTAACTTGAAGGTCATAATCCTTGCGCTGTGATCTCCAGCTATTTCTAACATCGTCCCAATCTGTAACTCCAAATCCTTGCTCTTCAAGCCAGTTTTTTACAGAAAGTTTCGCCAAATCTCCAATTACTGATCTTTGATATTTCTCGAAAACTTCCCTCCCGCGTACAAAGGTATCCTGCATAAACGAACTTTTCCAAAGTGAGGCAATAACCCCTTTCGCAATTTCAAATGGAGCAATGGACCTTTGCACTACATTATTTACTCGAACCGCCATTTTCAGTCCTCCTTCTATTTTTTATTTCATTTAAGTGACTCTTCCTTCTTAAGGCGTTTTTCCACGAGCTCAGCTAAGTTTCTATAAATCTCCTCTTTTTCTCTATTTGAAAGACCAATAGCCTCCAATATTATCTCGTCTAATTTTTTTCTATCCTCCTGCAAAATTTCTTCTCTTATTGAGAAAATTGGTCGCTTACTAATTCTGTAAAAGCATTCAACAATTTCATCTTTAAATTTTTCATTGATAAGAGCTGGGTTAGGGATGGGTAACACCTTAAGCTCCGAACCATATATATTAAAACGTCCTGGGATATTTTGACGGCCATATATCTCTAGCATTAAATAAGTTAGTGTACAATTAATAAGAGATAAACCCAGAGAAACGTTTTTCCTTTCATTAAATCGACCATGGTAAAACATATTTGTATCCGGAAATCCTTGTGGATTTGTAGCGAAAAAAAACTTTTCTCTAATCAATAAAGGTACTATAAAGTCCCCTGGATCCTTTAAACGTAAACAATGCCACTCAGGATGATTGCTTTTTATAGACGAAACTTCAGGCCAAGGGATATTTGCGACCGTATGTTTCGATTTCTTACAGGTAACTTGCTTTGAACCCCATATTACATAATTTGCCGCACCGTTGTACCCAAGACTTTTCAAATTCTTAAGTGTTATATCACACATGAAAATCCACTGATTAAGATCATTGTCAGAAATGACCCATCGCTCAATTTCTTTAGTTGAAGAAATAACTTTTTTCAAAAATCTTTTCTCAATTTCAAACAATTCAATTCGCTCTTTAATTATAATGAAAAAATCTACAATTCCTGGCTTATTTCCATAACTTAATTTACATATTTTGCTAAGGGAGACTAATTTTCCTTCATCGATCAATTCGTAGACAAAATCGGGCATTTTGATATATTTCCCCGCCCATTTATTCCCAATATAATTTAAATGCATCGGATCTTTAATTAACTCGTCTTTACCTTCTTCAAATATTTCAACCCCCTCGCCAAGGAGTTGGTTCCTGGTTTTTGGAAAAACACGATAATCATTGCTAAACGAGCAGTTTCTTAATTCTTCGATTTTTACGAGGACGTCCGCTTTTAAAACTTCTTCGAATGGTTTTTTAAATGCTATAAATTTTAAAAAGGTATCCTGAATTTTATCCTTCGGTCTCTTTATAACAACAATAACTGTGTTGACATCGGACTCCGCAAATGTTCGCCTTGAAAGATTGTCGATGACAGAAAGTGGTTCCATATTTTTAAGTAGGAATTCCTGAAGGGTTGCTCCATAGTCAACATCAAGCCATGAATTGGAATTTATGAAACAGAACGTTCCTCCAGGCCGAAGCAGGGCTAGGCCATGATAATAAAAATAAACATAGAGGTCACTCTTTTTATCGATCTTATTAAATTCTCCCCAATGAATTTTCACCGACTGTGCCAATTTATCTTTATATAACCTCTTCCTTTCTCGCCATTCTTCTTTGTCATTAAAGTCCTCTTCTCTTTCGAGTGGAAAGGTAATCATCTCCTGTCTTACATAGGGAGGATTGCTAATCACAATGTCAAAACCTCCCTTTTCAGCAAATATCTCTGCAAAGTCAATCTCCCAGAGAAAATAATCTTTTTTGGCCTTTTTCCCTACTACTTTTAATAGATTGCTGAACCGTTCTTTTTCTGGTCCTATTTCTTCAATTCTCTTTTTTAACTTCTTGATTTGTTCTTCAAAAAGGTCTTTCTGCTCAGGTTTTATTTTAAACATCTCAAACTGTTCAGGCTTAGGAGCAGCAATCTGCTTTTTAAGTTTAGTCTCTTCTTCATCTAATCTTTTTATTTCATTGGTCACGATTTCCTTTAAGACTTCATTCTCAAGTTTCTCTATTTCATCTTTTTCTTTTAAATCGGCACTCCTTCCCCCTCTGAAATAATCTACTTTCCGATCAATCAGCATTGTAATTTTGTCTTTTATACTCTTTGGTATATAAACGAACTTCCCTCTCAGGGGAATCTGCACCCCCGCAATCTCTTCTACAAGGCTATCTCCTTGCCGCATCTTAAATGTAAGATTGGGGAGAAGGGGCTTTGTATAAATGTCCATAAATTTTTCTTCAGTCTCAATTATAAGTGAAAGCCAAAGTCGCAACTCTCCAACCATTACGGCCCAATCTTTTACATCTACACCGTAAAGATTTTCAGAAAGGACTTTATTCTTTAGCGCAAATAGATTTTCTTCCCTTTTATCGATCTTTGAAGAGAGATTTCTCATAATCTCAATCAAAACATTCATCATTCCGACCAAAAATGATGCAGAGCCAACTGCAGGATCAACAATTTTCACTTTATCAATTGCTTCTTTTATCTTCCTCAAATCCTCTGTTTTTAAAACGGGATTTTCTAAGATTCTTTGGGGCTCAAAGACCAATGGGATAAGGTCTGTTTTGGGAATTTTTGTTTCTTCTGAAAGATATTCAACAAGAGACATTCTGCACATATAATCTATTTCGATTCTTGGCGTGTAAAAAATACCTCCTTTGCCCCTTTCCTCTTCTGAAATTAATGACTCATAAACCTTACCGAGCATCTCAGGATCAACTGCAACCTCAACCTCAAGGGGCGTATCTTCACGAATGGTAAAATTGTATCGTTCTAAGAATCCCTTTTTATTATCGAGGGGATCTGACTCAAAAAGTAACTTGAATACCTCATCAGGGACTTTAAAACCAATCTCATCCAATTCATTTTCAGTGAAGAGTCCACCGTTTAAAAATGGCATAAGGTTGAAAGATTCTTTGATTTCATCGGGAATATTAAGGGTAAGATATTGATGCTTCTTATTGAATGCGTGAAAGAAAAGAGAAGAAAGCCATAAAGAGTAAAAAGTATCCTTCTTTGGGGAAGACCTCTTATATTTTTTCCAAAGATTCCTTATATACCTTTTATCCTGAACGTAATCCTTCCACTTAAGCCACCCTTTTTTCTGAACATAATATAGAAACATTATCCGTGAAAGGAGCTGTTGAGCAAAAGAATGAACCTCCTGATACGAAGCCTTATTTTGTGTAATCAGAATATCTTCTTTTATGAATCTTAAAGCTGATTTATACGCCTCAAAGAATTCTTTTGTAACCCTTTCAACATTGAAAGCCTCGGAATGCTTCTGCCATATAATCTCAGGCTTTTGTTCTAATGGTGAGATTGATATGCTATTAAGTACCTCAATGTCTGTGTGATAAACATTTTGGGGATCGATCAAAAGAATCCTTAGGAGGAGTTTCACTTTCTTCGGTTCGGTCGCAACCCTATCAGGACTTACAAAGGCAATTTCATCCCAGTTCTCAGTAAATACGAATAAGGAATTGATTTGAGGGTAACGGCGGTAAAAAGGTTCCAAGATATTACGAAAGTCAGTTCTCCGCATCGATCCGGTTTTTCCAAAATAGATTTGGAATTTTTGGTCATAGTCAGAAATAATGTGAAGCTCTTTGATAATTTTTTGTGCACTCTCTGGAAGATCAAGGACTGGGATATGCAAAGATTGGGGTTTTGTCTTATAGCCAAGCCTTGAAATAAGACTATTAAGCTCGTTTATGCTATTTACTTTACGGACCGTCTGTGCTGAAAGAGGAATTCCGTTCATATAATTACCTCTTGAATATTAAAACTTCGTTCCCATCACCTTTCAATTGTTCTGGAGCCCGTTCCCATTAAAATCGTGTCCGACTTCCGTGGCCAAAGCCCACAACCAGCGCGTAGCGTAAAACCCTTTTGAAGAATCGCTCTGTTCGGCACTGAGAGCATAGCAGGTAAACATGGCTTTAACAATCGATTCTCCCAATTGAGCGGTTGTCTTATATTATTAGAAATGGAACGAAAGATCAAAGTTGATTTTGTTTGCGTCCAGAGGGATTTCAGCCCCCTTCTCCTCGATCATCTTCAGGAATAGAAGATAGGTCAACTGTTCGATGTAATCCCCGTAATCGATCCCATCATGGCGCAGGGTGTGACAGAAGCCCCAGAGTTTTCCAACGATATCGGTCATAGATCTCCTATCTAAAAATCCCCCTCACCCTGGCCCTCTCCCACCAGTGGAGAGGGAAATAATTTTGCTCTCTCCTGCGAGGAGAGAGCCAACGTGGTTCGTGTTCTCCCTCCAGGCAAGAGAGGGATTAGTTGAGGAGAATGAATTTCGGCGAAGAGCTAAGATATTGAATGCGATACCTCTTTTCTCTTGGACTTGTAAATTGATCTCCTTTCAGCGATGGCAGCCTGACTCTGGTCTCTTTTGCGCTGAATCTTTACATTAACTGTTGCCCCCAAAACTTCTGCTACCCGGCGTAACATGCTCAAGGAATGGCCTTCATAAGAGGGCGATTCCAGACGGCTGATTTGCTGCTGAGAGGTCCCGACGCGTTGAGCCAGCTCTTTTTGGGATAGTCCAGATTCTTTCCGGAGTGCGGTTATTTGCAGGGCTATGTCCCAGGCCTCACCGGCCTTTTTGAAACGTTCCGCAAAATCTGGATCTTTCAGTTGTTCCTCGAGGTAAATATCAAAATTTGTTCGTCTCTTCATGATGGATTCCTCAAAAGCCAATCCTTTTTTCTTTCCATTGCGACCTTTCGATCTCGCCTTGATATTTCTTTTGCCTTGTTTCGAATCCCGTGGACCAAAATAATCCTTTGCCCTTTGGCAAAGAAATACAGAACTCGTGTATTGAGCTTGCCCACGTGTCGGAGCTCGAAAATATCATTGCCAATAGGTTTTGATAATGGCGGCCTATGATACTGCCTGTTTCGCAGCTTAGCGAGTCCCGCCAAAACGGCAGCAAAATCATCAGGGTCGGCTTGCCGCAGCCGATCAAGAAATTCCCTTAACGGACACCTCCCTGGTTGGGTTTCATAAAATTCTATCGTAAATTCCATTTTTAATCAACATCAAATTTGATGTATTATTTTAAGGTTCTTGCTTTAGGCGGCCATGGCTTCGCTGATTTCCTGAATAATTGTTTCCTCTCCGATCGTGGCCCTCAATAGATTGTGCTGAATATTGTGATTCTACCCTCAGAGGGTTTGAGCTAATTTAGCAAAATTACAATAAAAAATCAAACCGAACCATCCGCGCCGCTAATGGCCCCGGCATAGATGTCTCCGAGCATGCCTGATTGTTTTCCCAGGCCGCGCAGGGTTGGGACATAGTGCTCGGTTAGATCAGTAGCCGATTTTTAGCGCAAAACAGACCAGGAATATTGAAGATAGGTCAGCTGTTCGATATAATCACCGTAATCGATTCCATCATGAGGGAGGGTGTGGCAAAAGCCATAGAGTTTACCTACTATGTCAGTCATGAAATTTCCTTCTCTATATCTCTAAATGTCTTTAAGAATTTTCCACCCGATGATTTGTCAAATCCCTTCAACCACTTTTTGATATAGACTGAATCATACTTCGGGTTTTTTAAGAGAATGGATTTTACATCCTCAAAATCTCTTGCTCTTCCAGCAATCACTTTATGGATCACCACATCTTCAAGAGAAGCAAATCTAACAAGTGAATTGCCCAGTTTGATATCCTTCGCTCGCTCGATGGCCTGCCTTTCATAGGGGGAGAATGAAAAAATAAAATCGACTCGAATACCACTTTTTTGATCTATGGTAGGAAGCACCATGTTCCGCCCCACAAACTCCTTCTCCTTCTGAACAAGGCTCTTGAGCCCAATGATCGGGATGATTTTTTTCACTCGATCCAATCCATCTACCCCAATCCCCATGGTGATATCAATATCCCGTGTCAGTCTTGGTTCTCCATAAAGAAGCACAGCCTGGCCTCCTATGACCATGTAGGGAATCGAGACCTTCTTCAACTGAAGCGCAATCTTTTTAAGCAATCTCTCAAACACTATTAACGACCTTTGCTATTTTTAGATCGACCTCTATCCCATCGAGAGGGTTTTTTAATGGGATGATACCAAGAGTCACTGCTTCTTTATATAGAGCTTCCACAATGTGGAAATTCCTCACCAGGTCTGCTTTCTCTTTTCTTAAAAAGTCAAACTCAAACTTTTCAAGCTCCCTTCGTTTGCGCATATCCTTATTCTTAACTCCATAAATGGCTTTGGCTTCGCCAACAACTGTTGGGGATTGTTGCTTTTTGCCGCGGATTTTTACTTTGTCCGTTGCTCCGAGGTTGAATCCCATGATATTAGGCGGCGATGGCTTCGTTGATTTCATGAGTAATTGTTTCCTCTCTGAGGATGGGCCTCAATAGATTGTAGGGTTTGAGCTAATTTAGCAAAATCACAACAAAAAATCAAACCTAATATTCCTCTCGGTGGGTTATCTTTCACAACTCATTCCCATTAAGGTCGGTCCCAAAAATCCTTTGGGATGATGGGAAAAACATGTTAAGACAGAGTAAAAATTTTGGAAAGGAGGATGCCAATTTAATTCAGAAAGGGTTATTATATTTGGTGATGGTCCAAAAAATTTTAATCATCCATTCTGGTGGGATAGGGGATTTGCTTTTGGCCCTTCCGGCGATGCGAATTTTCCGCCAAGCCTTCTCCTCTCGCACTTTGCAACTTATGGGAAGGCCTGAAAGGCTGGCTCTGATTGCTTTCGATCTGGATGCCGAATTCATCCACTCGATCGATCAGGCAGGAATGGCCTATTTCTACTCAGGTGGAGAAATCCTTCCCCCTCGGCTATCGACCTTTTTTTCTTCTTTCCGTGTGGCTCTTGTTTTTGGAAAGTCCAATGGAAGCATTCTAACAGAAAACCTGAAAAGGGCCGGGGTGGATCGAGTTATTGCTATACCTCCCTTTCCCGAGACAGGCTCAGAGGATCATGTTTCTGAATATCTGGTGGGGGAATTGAGGGCTGCGGGTATCGAGGGTAAAAATGTATT
>Ga0315314_1002680_pt1 | contig 14542 bp, 11 predicted proteins | sample TDP9_MG_FD_203631 | JGI IMG/M metagenome (GOLD analysis project Ga0315314, IMG submission 203631) | Freshwater sediment microbial communities from Lake Towuti, South Sulawesi, Indonesia - TDP9 | ecosystem: Environmental > Aquatic > Freshwater > Lake > Sediment | place: Indonesia: South Sulawesi...
TCGCTCCTTCATGTACTTTTGGCTTAATTACCTCTGGGGTCTCCTCTATTTCCTTCACTTCTTTCTTCAATAGATCCATAGTCACTTTGACCACTTTGACCCCAAAATCTTCGCCGTAGTCTTTGTAAGTCTGAAGTTCCACCAATGCAAGCCCTTCTCTTGGAATAAGCGCTATTCCTCTTTCGATTGTCTGTACGTCAAAGAGATCTGAAACACTTGTACGATAATTATCTACGCCCTCTAGCATCGCTTGAATCCTTGAGTCTCTGAGCGCTATCTCAACCACCTTCACCTTTTGGTCTGGGGTTAGCTTAGTAAATATCAACACCTCGTCGATCTTGACCTCACCCTTATTAGCTAAGAACCCTAAAGCGCCTGAAGCACTGGCCACAGCTGCCGCTCCAACCGAAACCAGCATCAAAAGGCTCAACAGCGCCAGTTTTCTTCGCATCTTTTATTCACCTCCTTAATCTCTGGGCATCCATAGTGATTGATGAAACAACATTAGAACTTTACGTGAAATACATTTCATCCGGTGTTTTCAGCCTGTTCTGATTGTTTATGCCTCTTCGAATAAGACAGGATCAAGGGAATTGGCGAACCAAGCCCCGCGAGAACACATACGCCTATGCCTACCGCGAAGCCCCATGGCTCCCCAGGAATAGGAATGAGATTTGTCCCACTGAATGATCCGTGAGCCAATTTACCTATAGCAGACCGCATGAGACTATAGAAAATAGAGGCAGCTGAAATGTTCAATACAAAGGGAGCAACCAACAGAAGCGGTAGCTTCAGGCTTCCTACAAGAGCTAGAATCCCTGAAACAACAATGAGCAGACTAACTATCAAGAGGGTGCTGTCCAAGGTTAGGAGTCGATCAACGACCCAGTCAGCATCATAGGTTGGAACGTTCCAGGCCTTTACACCATAGGGGAAAACGTCAATGCTAACACCTGAAGCTCTTATGCTCCACCAGGGCAGAAAAAGAGAGACAAAAATGGCTAAACTGATGATGAAGCCTATAAAACTAACCTTCCCTTTACCCAAAAAGATTCATCCCCATATACAAGATGAAGTGCTTCTCAAAAAGATATTAACTTATAGAGATACCACATTCAAACCTATAATAATCTCACTCGTGGAGATTTCAGAATCCTTTATACGAATCTATCTTCAAAGAACTTAGAGCGTCCTCGTCTCAGGGCTGAGGCCTAACCTTGGGTGAGCGTTCGAGGGAAATCTACGACCTCCTGCTGGGAGCTGAAAAGAGGAAAAGGAGAAGGGTTAGAGAGGAGCTTCTCCGCACCGTTGGTGTGGTTGAAGAATACTTCGAGGAGGGCATTATAAAGATTGATAAGTTCACCTGCAGGGGAGCTGAGTGCAAACTCTGTATCAAGGCCTGCCCGACGAACGCGTTATACTGGGACGAGGGAGAGGTGAAGATAGAGGAGGAACTCTGCATCTACTGCACCGCATGTGTCTTGAGCTGCATCGTGGATAACTGCATCGTGGTAACCCGAAGGAGGAAGAGCGGGAATGTCGAGAGGTTCGGCACGCCGCGGGAAGCGATTCTGTTGATAGGTCACCAAGCGGTGCAGCGGAGAGGGGAGACGGTGAAGTCGCTGGTTACAGAGCTCGCCAAGGCTAAATCCGAGCATCACTGATCTCGGAAACATAGCTAGCATAGGAAAGGATAATTCCCACTTCATAATCTAAATATATAGAATAACGTGAAAAAAATATTTTATATATTTAACCGCCAGACCTTTTAATAGCCAATAAAAATAGAATGCTTATATATCCGCGAGGCGAGGCTAAAAGCATTTATCCAGACACCAAAGATGTGGAGAGGATTCACCCTGTCTAAGAGGGATCTGAACCTAAAGCTAAAAGAGCTGAAGACAGAAATCGGAGTTCTAAAAGACCTCGAGATATCCATCGGCAGAATATATGAAGAGACATGGACCGAACCTCTGGGTCCAACGCCTTACCCATCGACAACAGATCTGAGGAGTTGGGACTTCAAACTCCTACAGCGGTACAAGCCCTTCTACATGCCTTTCTGCGATGTGTGCTGCCTCTGCACCTTTGGGAAGTGCGACCTAACAGGAGACAAACGGGGAGCCTGCGGACTTGACATGGCGGCCCAGCAGTCGCGTATAGTCCTCCTCGCCTGCTGCATCGGAGCAGCCACCCACATCGCGCACGCCCGACACCTAATTGAACACCTCATAGAGAAGTACGGTCGAAACAGCCCTCTCGACATCGGAGGCCTAAACATAGAAGTAGAGGCTCCAGTAACACGCCTAGTCTGCGGTATCAGACCTAAAACGCTCAAAGACCTGGAGGATGCCCTCGACTACTGTGAAGAACAGGTCACACACCTACTCTCCTCCACCCACACCGGGCAGGAGGGGAGCAACCTAGACTTCGAGTCTAAGGTCTTCCACGCGGGGATGATAGATCATATTGGCCTGGAAATCGCAGATCTGGCGCAGGTTTCAGTCCTTGATTTTCCGAAAGCCGACCCAGAAGCGCCCTTAACTGACCTAGGCTTCGGCATAGCAGACATCTCCAAGCCCACGATCTTGGTCATCGGCCATAACGTACCCTCTTCTGTTGGGATAATCGACTACCTGAACGAGAGGGGTTTGATGGGCAAGGTCGAGGTTGTCGGCATATGCTGCACAGCCCACGACCTCACCAGGTACAGCTCCACGGCTAAGATAGTAGGCCCCATATCTTGGCAGCTACGCTACATTAGGAGCGGACTGGCGGACCTGATCGTGGTGGACGAGCAGTGCATCCGGGCGGACACATTAGTTGAGGCTCAGAGGGTCAAGGCGCCAGTGATCGCCTCAAGCCCGAAGAACTGTCTAGGCCTCGAAGACAGAACCAGAAGCCAATCCAAGGAAGCGATCTCTGACCTGGTGGAGGGAAAAGTTCCAGGCGTACTCATCCTAGACCCAGACAAGGTTGGGGAGGTCGCTGTTGAAACCGTTATGGCCGTCGCCCCGAAGCGGAAGAGACTCAAGGCCATCCCAGAGGTAGAGGAGATCGTCGCGGCTGCCAAGGAATGCACGGGGTGCAACGAGTGTATGCGAGCCTGCCCGAACAACCAGCCCATACCCGCAGCCATAAAAGCGGCGGCTAAGGGAGACCTCAACCCACTGGCCGAGATCCTCGAGGACTGCGTCGGCTGCGCCCGCTGCGACAGCGCCTGCCCCAAAGACTTCCCCCTGCACAGCTTCATCGTGAAGGCAGGAGAAAAACAGCTGTGGGAGGAGAAGTTCAAGATACGGGTTGGGCGGGGCGCGATCCAAGACGTGGAGATAAGGGAGGTCGGAGGACCCATAGTTCTAGGCGAGATCCCCGGAGTTGTGGCCCTGGTGGGATGCGCCAACTATCCCCACGGCGGGAGGGAGGTTGCGGAGATAGCTGAGGAGTTCGCTAAGCGCAGGTTCATCGTCGTAACCTCGGGATGCTCCGCCATGTCCATAGCCATGGTGAAGGACGAGGAGGGGAAGACTCTCTACGAGAAGTATCCAGGCGCCTTCGACGCCGGCGGGATCGTCAACGTGGGCTCCTGTGTGGCCAACTCCCACATAGCCGGAGCGGCCATCAAGATCGCGAACATCTTCGCGAAGAGGAACCTGCGGGGCAACTACGAGGAGATCGCCGACTACATCCTCAACAGGGTGGGGGCAGTGGGGCTAGCTTGGGGCGCCATGTCTCAGAAGGCCGCCTCTATAGCCTCGGGCTTCTGGAGGCTCGGGGTACCCGTGGTCGTTGGACCCCACGGATCCAAGTATCGACGCATGCTCCTCGGGAGGAAAGATAGGGAAGAGGATTGGTGTGTCTACGACGCCAGAACCGGCGACAAGGTCTATGTGGGCCCGGCTCCCGAACACCTCTTCACCACGGCTGAGACCAAGAAGGAGGCTATGGTGATGATGGCGAAGCTCTGCGTGAGGCCCAACGACACCAGCAGGGGTCGCGCCATAAAGCTGACCCACTACATAGACTTGCACAGGCGCCTCTACGGAGTAATGCCCGACGATGTACACCTTCTCATCCGAAATAAGGCGGACATACCCCTCACCATGAGGGATGAGATCCTCAAGATTCTTGGGGAGAAGGGGTGGGAAGAGAGGAGCATCCCAGACCCGACGCTCCTACCTAGGCTCATAAGAAGGAGGGGTGAGTAGCATGGGTGCAAGGGAAGAGCCGTGGCAGACGGCGGAGATAGCTGGCCCGAAGAGGGCTCTCCTCGTTTTGAAGCCGGAGGTTGTGGTCGCGATGGTGAAGAGGGCGAAGAGGCCCATCCTCACGGTTGGACACTTAGCCACCGAAACTGATCCTGAATGCGGGAAAATGGTTGATTACGCGATCCGCATGAGCAGAGCTGCGGGGGTTCCAGTGGTTGCCACCGCGCATACGACAAGCGAATTCGTCAAGAGGGGTTTTCAGCCCGCGGCTTGGATGTCTGCTATGGACATTGGTGATAGACTTCAAGACCCATCGTGGAGGGGCTTAGACGGGCATGGGCCGTATGATCTGGCGTTGTTCATGGGACTTCCCTACTACATGGAGTTTGTGATACTCTCCGCTCTGAAACACTTCTCCCCAAACCTTAAGACCATAAGCCTAGACAGGTTCTACAACCCCCACGCAACCTGGTCTTTCCCAAACCTCTCGATTGAGGAGTGGATTGAGAGTTTTGAGACGATATTGAGTAAACTGGAGGGGAAGTGAGGATAAAATGTCCATATCTGAGGAGTGGAACAAAAACCTTAAGACCATAGGAGAAGAGCTAGGAGGGGGATGAAGGATGTCCATGTTTGCAGACATCCCCGTAGATGTCGGTGTGATCTACGAGGGAGAGAGGATACGGTGGAGCGACGCCCAAGTAGAACTCGGAGGCCCAAGGGAGAAGCACAAGTTTGAACTCGTGAAGGCCAGAGGCCTAGACGAGGTCGAGGACGGTAAGATCAACATAGTGGGCTCAGACCTGAAGGATCTGACGCCGGAACGCAGCTACCCCTTCGGGGTGCTCGTTGAGGTCGCGGGGAAGGAGGTGGAGGAAGAGCTTGAGGGCGTGATAGAGCGACGGATCCACGAGTACATGAACTTCATCGAGGGTTTCATGCACCTCAACCAGCGCTACGACATCCAGCTTAGGCTCAGCAAGAAGTCCTTCCAGAGGGGATTAAACTCCTTCACCCTGATCGGGAAAGTCCTGCAACGCCTCTACAAGAGCGAGATGTCCTTCATAGAGAAGATCCAGATAACCTTCATGACAGACCCTGAGAAGGTGGTCAATACCTTCAAGGAGGCCATGGCAACCTACGAGGCCCGCGACGCTAGGGCGCGCGGCATGAAGGACGAGGAGGCCGACGACTTCTACGGCTGCACCCTATGCCAGTCCTTCGCCCCAACCCACTGCTGCGTCATCACACCGCAGAGGTACTCCAACTGCGGCGCCATAAGCTGGTTCGACGGACGAGCCGCGGCTCGGATAGACCCGAAGGGACCGCTCTTCAGGATCGAGAAAGGCGAATGCCTCGACCCGTTGAGAGGCGAATACGCTGGGGTGAACAAGGCACTGAAGGATAAGACTTTGGGAGCGATCAACAGAGTTTGGCTCTACACCGCCTTCGGATACCCCCACACGTCATGCGGGTGCTTTGAGGGACTTGCCTTCTACATCCCTGAGGTAGACGGCCTGGGACTGGTCTACCGAGACTTCAAGGGGAAGACTGTCAACGGGCTTCCCTTCTCAACAATGGCCGACTCCACCGCTGGTGGGAGGCAGGTGGACGGCTTCCACGGAGTGTCCATCGAGTACCTAAGGTCGCCGAAGCTCCTCCAAGTCGACGGTGGGTGGGACCGAATTGTGTGGATACCATCTAACGTCAAAGAAAGGGTTAAAGGCTTCATTCCAGCGGAGATTGTTGACAAGATCGCGACGGAGAACGATGTGGAGACCATAGAAAAGCTGAGGGAGTTCCTGAAGAGTAAGGGCCACCCAATCGTTGAGAGGTGGAAGGCTGAGGAGAAGGCTGTTGAGGAGGCTGCTCTCAAAGAAGTCCCCGAGATAGCGGTGCCGCAGGTTCCATCGATCCCCATAAGCGGCATACCCCTGGCTGCGGGAGGGTTCAAGATAATCCTGAAGGACGCCAAGATCGTCGCGAAGAAGCTCATCATAAGGACGGAGAGGAAAGGGGAGTGAAAAGAAAATGGGCGAGAAGCGAAGCGAAGAGGAGAAGCCAGCCATAAAGCTCGGCCCAAACCTTCTGGAGTTGCTGAGCAGGTTCACGGAGATCGAGTTGGAGGATGTTGAGCTGGAGATCGGAGACCTTGAGATCTCCATACAACCATCTGTGCCTATGCCTGTAGCCGCACCCCAGAGGGAGATTCCCGTCCTAGAGAAGGTTAAACCGACAGAGCTTTTGGAAGCCGAGTTCAAGGTTCCGAAGGGGGATTATCCAGGCCAGATCATTGAGGCCAAACTCGGCGCAACGAAGAAGGAGGGGGGAACCAGAGGGTCCTCAATAGTCCTTGGGGGAGAGAAGGCTCCGGCGTACTACCTCTTCGACAGCCCTTTGGTTCATCCCCCAGTGATCGCCTTCGACGTTTTTGATAAGGCTCCTTCCTTGGCGAGGGCTATGAGAGCCCCCTTCGAGGATGTCCTCAACGATCCCACGGCGTGGGCTAAGAGGTGCGTTGAAAAGTTCGGAGCCGACATGGTTGGACTCCACTTAACCAGTGTCGACCCCCTATGGATGGACACTACCCCAGAAGAGGCGGCTAAGACTGTGGAGGACGTCTTGCAGGCCGTGGACGTTCCCCTAGCCGTTGGGGGTTGCGGAGACCCAAACAAGGACCTGAAGGTCTTCGAGAAGGTCGCCGAGGTAGGAGAGGGGGAGAGGCTTCTGATAAACTCCGTGACCTTGAACATGGACATCAAGAGAATGGCCGAAATCGTCAAGAAGCACGGCCACGCGGTCATCGCCTTCACGTCCATGGACATGGCCATGGCTAGGGAGTTGAATAGGAAGCTGTACGAGTTCCTACCTAGGGAAGACATAATAATAGACACAACCACCGCGGCCCTAGGCTACGGCCTAGACTACGCCTTCACCATAATGGAGCGCACGAGGCTCGCAGGCCTGATGGGAGATCCTGAGCTTCAGCACCCCCTGGCCTCTGGAACGACAAATGCTTGGGCCGCTAGGGAGGCTTGGATGAAGATGGATCCGAAGTGGGGTCCGAGGGAGCTGCGTGGCCCCATCTGGGAGACGGTGACGGCTCTCACCCTCCTGTTGGCCGGCGTTGACTTCTTCATGATGATGCATCCAGCGGCGGTTAAGACGATAAAAGACGTCATAAAGGACTTCACCAGCGGCAAAAGGGCGAGCCCAGAGAGGATCGCCGACTGGGTCACAGTCAAGATCTGAGCGGAAGGGATTGAGGATGTCTAAGGCTCGAATAAGCCCGATCGATGTGTACAAGCTCCTGCCGAGGACTAACTGTAAGGAGTGCGGCGAGGAGAACTGCATGGCCTTCGCGACCAAGCTGGTGAACAGGGAAGTCAGATTGGAGAAGTGCCCCCCACTCTTGGAGGAGAAGAACAGAGAGGCCTACCAGAAGCTCTGGGAGATGCTCAAACCCCCTGTGAAGGAGATCACAATAGGCACTGGAGAAAGGGCCGTCAAGATCGGAGGGAAGCTCGTGATGTACCGCCACGAGCTGACCTACGTCAACCCAACGGCCATAGCCATAGACGTGACCGATGAGATGGACGATGAGGAGTTCAAAAGGCGCCTGAAGGAGGTTGAGGACTTCTCATACAGCTACATCGGGATGAAACTAACCCTCGACATGGTGGCTGTCAGGTCCACGTCGAACGACCCCAAAAGGTTCAGCTCTGCGGTGAAGAGGCTCGCGGATGCTTCAACCCTCCCGGCTGTGCTGTGCTCCTTCAACCCCGAGGTCATCGAGAACGGCCTACTGGTGCTCGGGAAGAATAGGCCCCTCATCTACGCGGCGACGAGGGAGAACTGGAAGGAAATGGCAGACCTAGCCCTAATGTATAGTTGCCCTTTAGCCGTCTCCGCGCCAAACGACTTAGGGCTGCTCAAATCCTTGACGCGGACCCTCCTCGAGTACGGGGTGGAGGACTTGGTTATGGATCCGGGCACCTCCCCCGATGAGGGTTTAGCGGATACCTTGAACAACTTCACGATGCTTCGGAGAGCCGCCATCAGAGAGGGCGACGAGTTTCTCGGCTTACCGTTGATGGGTGTTCCCCTCACCGTCTGGATGGGCCACGAAGACGCCTCGGAAGTTGCGACCTGGAACGAGACCTGCCTCGCCTCGATGCTCATCAACCGCTACGCCGACATCCTGATCATGCACAGCCTAGACGGCTGGTCTCAGCTGCCACTCACCATCCTGAGGAACAACCTCTACACGGATCCGAGGAAGCCCGTCGCTGTTGAAGCGGGTCTGAAGGCCTTCGGCCAGCCCAACGAACTATCCCCACTCATGTTCACCACGAACTTCGCCCTGACCTACTACACGGTAGCCGCGGACATCGAGTCTGGGGGGATCAGCTGCTACCTCCTCGTCGTCGACACCGAAGGGATCTCCGTGGAGAGCTCCGTCGCTGGTAGGAAGCTGACCGCCGAGAAGGTTGCCGAAGCCCTAAAACAGGCTAAGGCGGAGACTGTTGTGAAGCATAGGAAGCTGATAATCCCCGGACGCGCCGCGCGGCTGAGTGGCGAGATCGAGGAGGCCTCTGGATGGGAGGTCATAGTCGGGCCGATAGACTCTTCGGGGATACCCAAGTTCGTCAAGGAGGAGTGGCCGGCCAAACTGACCACCTAAACACCTTTCAACTTTTATCTCTCTCCGCGTAACACCAACCGTTGGAGGGGACTTTCCGCCTTCTTGAGGGTTAAGGTAGTTAAGACAAGGTATTGGCGACCGGGCGAGGACTATTTAAAGTTAATTTCAGCTAGTACTCAAAGATTTTTGCGAGATGGAGATGTCTTAGTAGTCTCTGAGAAGGCGCTGTCAATAGCCGAGAGAAACATCATCGACGAAGACAAGGTCAGGGCAGGGCTTCTGGCCAGAATTTTAGTGATATTGTGTATGCGCTTCCTCTGGGGGCGCTTCTTGGGTAGAGTCTGCCATTTTAGGGACAAGACCATAGCACGTCTCAGAAACTATCCCCTAGAAGAGGGGGCGGCCCACAAACAAGCCGTACTGCGATACGCGGGTTTTATGCAAGCGTTGAAGTATGGTTCTGAAGGCGGGATAGACTTGAGCAACCTACCCCTCTTCTACGCGTGTTTACCCTTGAAGAATCCTCGAGAAGAGGCGGAGCGCATCAGGAGGGAGATAGAGGAGAAGACGAAAAAGAAGATCACTGTCATTATTTCTGATACGGATTCAACCTTCTCCTATCGCAGCTTCCACTTCACTTCCAGGCCGAATCCTATGAGAGGGATAAAGTCCTTTGGAGGAGCGTTCTCCTTCATCTTTGGAAGAGCATTAAAGCTAAGGCAGAGGGCTACGCCCCTGGCTGTTGTGGGTTCAGAGATTAGCGTTGAGGAGGCGTTGAACCTTGCCGAGATAGCTCATCACGCCAGAGGCTACGGGGTGGGGCGGACGGTCTGGGATATGAGGCGAAGGTTTGGAGTAGAATTCCCAAGGGTTACGTGGGAGATGCTTGAGAAGGTCGACCATTCCCCCATAGTCTTAATACGAAGATTAGGCTAATTATCTAAACAATTCCCTTAATCCTTGGAAATGTTCTTGGAAGTTGGGATCTTGAAACCCTCTCCTCCTCTAACAATGATTCTTCTACCTTTGCTGACTTTGTCGCTCCTGCAACCACCACAGTTATATCCGATTTTTTCCGGCGCTAACTATCTCGCCGTCGCTCCAAGCCCAACCAGCACCCAACTCCCCACAAAAACCTTCGACTCCCACGCCCCCATGCCAGCCTCCCCAGTCACAGGGACACGCGATGTCCTCGTGATTCTTATAGACTTCCCTGACCGAGCAGGTGTTAAGAACCAGACCTACTACCAGAATCTTCTCTTCAGTGACAGAGTTGGCAGTCTAAAACACTACTATACAGAAGCGTCGTATGGAAAGTTCACAGTGAATGGAACGATCGCTGGCACGGGCTGGTATAGAAGCGGAAAAAACATGACGTGGTGGGGCGCGGACAAAACTGACCATGACGACAAGAATGAACCAGTCTATAACTTGGCTAAGGAGGCGATTGGGAAAGCAGACGCACATGTCAACTTCACGGCTTACGATAAGAACAAAGATAACGTTCTCCAAACCAGCGAGCTAAGTGTATGGATAATACACGCTGGGCCAGGGCAGGAGTCGACCCGCAGCTCAACGGATATATGGTCTCACCGCTGGGCTATCCCTGGAGTCGGCTTCGATTCGCTCCCAGACTTCTATGTGGATGGCGTGAGGGTATCGCTGCGTCGTGAGGGCGAGGACGTGTGCGGGTATGCTATGGAGGCTGAGGACTCTCCCATGGGCACCTTCGCCCACGAGTACGGCCACGAGCTGGGCTTACCGGACTTGTACAACACTGGTGTTGGAGGAGAGTTTCTCGGCAAGTGGGACATAATGGCGACGGGGAGCTGGAACGGCAACCCTCAGGGCAGCAGCCCCGCGCACTTCACTTCATGGTCGAAGATCAAACTCGGCTGGATAAGCACATCAGATATAACCACCGTGAGTACGGGGCGGGTCGTGAATGTAACGATAAGCCCACTGGAGACCTCAAACGTCAGCGTTATCAAGATTCCAACGGGCTCCACATACTACCTTGTGGAGGCGCGTCAACGAATGCTCTACGACTCCTCGCTCCCCAGCCACGGCGTCCTCATACTGTACTGCGACGACTCCGTCGAGTCTGGTAAGGGGCCTGTAAGGGCCATAAACGCCCACCCGTCTGATGGGACCCTCGACCACGCCCCATTCAACGTTGGCGCTGGGGAGAACTCAACCTTCATAGACGCCTCCAGGGGGATAACCGTGACCGTCCTCTCAGCGTCCAACTCATCCTTCGCGGTCAAAGTGAACTATAACGCCGGCAACGTCAGGATTTCAACAGAACCGCCGGGCCTGACTATTCAGGTCGATGGCGTGAACTACACTGCGCCTAACGCGTTCATCTGGGCCTCTGGGTCAACCCACACGATCAGCGTTCCCGAGATTCAGGGAAACGGAAGCGTTAGACACCTCTTCCTGGGTTGGAGTGACGGGAGAAACCGTACGCACACGGTTATGGCTAACGCCTCAGACATCACGATCACCGCCAGCTATCGCACTCAATACTTTCTGAACGTCTCCTCGTCTCATGGCGTAACCTCTGGCTCAGGCTGGTACGATAACGGCACCGTCGCCTACGCTGGGTTGAACACAGGCGTTATCGACGCTGGGAACGGATCGAGGCTACGCTTCGCCTACTGGAGTGGCAACGCCTCTGGAACGGTTTTCAACAGGTCGAATCCCATCCTCATGGACGGAGTTAGATCCGCTATCGCCAACTGGAAGATGCAGTACGAGGTTTCCCTGAGCTTCAAGACGTGGGATGGAAGCATCCCGCTCCATCCGAGGCGATGCCAGATCGCTGGCGCTTCGCCTAACGGCACGCTGATAACTCTCAGCTCCTTCTCCCACGTCTGGCTGGATGGTGTGCGATGGTCAGTCGTCCAAGTTCTGTGGCAGGGAAGCAACATAGTTCCAAACGTCACCGTAAGCTACATACCCACAGCTCTAGGGAAGTGGGTTATCAACTGCAGCGTCTATTACGCGTCCTTCGCCGATGCCTTCAAGGCCAGCGATGGGAGCAGCCTATACGTCAAACCGTCATCATTTAGACTGGTCTTCCCGAACGGCACGTTATCGGAGCCTCTTAGCCCTAGCTCAAGCTACCTCCTCCAGAACGGCTCTTACGAGCTGCGCGCCGTGTACTGGCAGGGAAGCGAGGTCACGCCCGATGATAACAGGTTCACCTCCACATCGCCGTCCATAAGGAGCTTCAACCTCAGAATCTACAAGGTAGACTTCACAGACTCCTTCAGGGACAGTAAAGGGTTTAACCTCTCCACCAAGGCGTCTGGTTTCAGTCTGCTCTGCCCGAACGGGTCGAGCACCGGGCTCCTGCCCCTGGGCTCCTACCTGCTCCAGAACGGAACCTTTGAGCTACGCTTCATCTACTGGAAGGGCTTCGAGGTTCTCCCCACCCCCAACGCCGTCTTCAACCCTGCTGATGGCAACCCTAGGATTAACTTCGCCATCTCCGACCTCACGATAACCGTTAAGGATGTTCTTGGGTTGACAGTCTCAGACGCTAAAGTTGATATCATCTACGCGGCCAACGGCACAACCATAGCCAGAGCTACGACGAGTTCAGACGGTAAAGCGACGTTCCTGCAGCTACCTGACAACAACTACAGGGCAGAAGTAACATTTCTGGGCTCGACAAGCAAAACGTTCACCCTAGCCGGCGATAAGACTGTTGAAGTGACTGTACTTCTATCATACCCAGTTCTTGGGATTCTTCTATCCGTTGCTGCGGCCTCTATCGGGATTGCGGTTCTAGCGGTTAGAAGAAGACACCATTTAGACTAGAGGGAAGCGAAGATTTTCGAAAAGCAGCTAAACTACTACCCTATTTCTTGAAACTTGAGAGGAATCTATGACAAGGCTATCTCAAATACACAATTGTACCAATTGTAGAGGGCTGATGTGTCGGCCGTAACCCACCTTCTGTTCTAGGCAGCATTCAGCTAAGCGGGCTACCCGCACCTCCCACAGAACTCACAGGCGCCTATTCGCCCTTGCACCCCGCGGGTCAGCCGTTTCACCGCAACCATCAGCCTCCTCAACGCTGGTGCGCATCATGGTCAAATGGCCGGTGGACGTCTCGTTTCTGCTCTGTTGCCAGAGCTCTCGCCCTATGCCTCACGGCACCGCGGCTCTGTGCGGTGGGTGGAGTTTCCTCAGCCCCTCAGCGGGACCGTCAGCTGCCCACCGACTCATCAACCCACAGAGATTAAGGGGAATACCCTTCGATAAACCTTTCCTTCTATGGATTATCATCTGAAAATTTCTGCCTGATCTTGTTCAGAACTCTTCTCGTGAGATCCTCCAGATCAATCTTAACGAGGAGATAGGTTGCAGCCACCGTCAGGATCACAGACGAAGCTACCATTATGGGGCTTCCGAGGAAGTTTCCGAGTGAGAGGGAGACTCTGGAACCAGCTGAGGCGCCGAGTGTGGTTATGAGGATCTTTCCAGAGAAGAAGAACAGGAAGAACCTCGCCGAGCTGTACCTCAAGAGTCCGAGCGAGATCACTACGGGCTCGTCGGGGATCGGCGACGCGGCGGCTAAGAAGAGCAGCAAGGGCCCTATCCTGCCCACTCTTCTCCTGTACCCCTCCAAACGGGAATCGCTGATCCTCAAAGCCCTACCAGCAAAGAACACAGAGTAGAAGTGTATCAGCTTCGCCAGAGAGGAGGCCAAGGCTATCAGAAAGCCGATGAGGAGCGGATTCATCCATGGAAGCGCCACGCCCACCGCGCCTGAGAGGAGGAGGTTGGAGGGGCTCATGAAGGGAAGCATGTTGAGGATGAAGGAGAGGAGGAACACACCCAAGTAGCCGAGGCCCAACAGATCAATCAATACTCTTCCTCCTTTGAGGGAAGAACAAGCGCGCGTCGCCTATTTAAAAGAGAGTGAGAACGGTAAACCACAACTAGACACTACGTAGAAAGGGTGTGAGCACTTCCCTGAAAACTAGATCCACCAAATCTCTTCCCTTTAGATTTTGAGGAGCTGGGCGTCTCAAACTCTTCGGAGAGGAGACGAACTATTGTATCTAAAGGTTTTTATATCTTTGTTCCTTTTGGAATTATGGGTGCTGCGGATGGCTGGGATTAAGGTATACGTTCGGGATGAGGTTGAGGAAAAGTTTCGGAAGTTGGCAATGATGGTCTATGGATATGGGAGAGGCTCCATCAGCAAGGCTGCTGAGGAGGCCTTCTTGCGTTGGGTGTCGCAGCATGAAGCCATACTTAAAGAGGCTGATATTCCCGAGGACCCGGTGGGCGCGATTAGAGGCATGCTCGCTGGCCTAGAGAGGAGCGGAGTAGAACTTCAACATGAAGCCAGAAAAGTCAGAATGGTCAAGGCCACCCCAAGAGGCTAAATTTCTGGTGGACGCGAACGTTTTTCTCGAAGTGGAATTGGGGCAGAGAAAAGCCGACCCTTGCGAGAAAGTTCTTAGAAAGTTTCATCGCGGCGAGCTTGAAGGCGTGGTCTTAGATTTCGCCATCGACACCATCGTAATCACCATGGAAAATTATGGGAAGAATTGGGGTGAAATCAAAACATTTCTTTCAAGTCTCCTCGGATACAAGGGTCTTCTCATCCACTTCTCCACTTTATTCGATAGAATTATAGCCACAAGTTACATGAGAAATTTGGGCT
>Ga0315314_1002681_pt1 | contig 14533 bp, 15 predicted proteins | sample TDP9_MG_FD_203631 | JGI IMG/M metagenome (GOLD analysis project Ga0315314, IMG submission 203631) | Freshwater sediment microbial communities from Lake Towuti, South Sulawesi, Indonesia - TDP9 | ecosystem: Environmental > Aquatic > Freshwater > Lake > Sediment | place: Indonesia: South Sulawesi...
CACTAAAGCGAAGGACTTGCCAGACAAACTGTGGGGCTGGGGGTTGAATGACGAGCCCGTCTTGGGACGAGACACAGTCCGTTATGTCGGCGAGCCAGTGGCGGCCGTCGCCGCGGAGACACTGGAGGCGGCGGAAGACGCGGTCGAGTTGATTGAAGCAAGGTATGAGGAGCTGCCCGCTGTCTTCGATCCCGAAGAAGCAATGGGCCCTGCTCCGTCCGTGGTCATTCATCCCAACTTGGGCAAGTACGAATGCCAGGTCGCGCACAGGATGAGCCCAATGCCGGTTGCAATGCCAAACGTGTGCAACCACGCAATGGTTCGCAGAGGAGACGTTAAGGACGGTTTTGAGAAAAGCGATCAGATCGTCGAGAACAAGTACTCGACTCAGATGATTCAGCACGCACCCATGGAACCACACGCCTGTGTGGTCAAGGTGGATCAGGACGGAAGCTTGACCGTTTGGTCGTCAGCACAATGCCCGCATCGAGTCATCGATCAAATCTGTAGGGCTCTGGGGATGCCTAGTTTCAAAGGAAAACTGATCGTTCCCTTTGTCGGGGGTGCTTTCGGCGGAAAAGTCGACATGCGTTTAGAAGCCATCTGCGTTGCGTTGGCCCTGAAGACACGCAGACCCGTCCGCTTGGTTCTTACAAGAGAAGAGGAATTCGGCTGCAGTACGGTGAGGCACCCTTTTCGGATCTACATCAAGGATGGACTTAGCAGAACTGGCGAATTGTTGGCGAGGGAGATGAAGGTGATTCTGGACACAGGGGCATACTCTGAAGTCGGCTACTGGGTAGCTCGAAACTGCATTTTCGGCGCTGTCGGCGCATATCGAATTCCGAATTTCTCTTTGGACACATATCTTGTCTACACCAACAACCCAATAGCGGGCGCATTCAGAGGTTTTGGCACCACGCAATTAAGTTGGGCAATCGAATGCCAGATGGACGAAGATGCCGAAAAGCTTGGAATGGATCCCTTGGATTTCAGATTGCGTAACGTCATTCGTGACGGGGATCAGAACCTGATTGGGGAAGAGGTTCGGAGCATCTGTCTCGAAAAGGCCCTGAAGGAAGCGGCCAGGCTCGTGCAATGGAAAGGGAAGACCAAACAGCCTCGAAACAAGTTTCTTAGGCGGGGAAAGGGAATCGCGCTCAACGCCAAGTACAGCTACGCTCCATCCACTGCCTACGCCATGATCAAAGTTGGCCAGGGCGGTGTGTTCGAGGTCGTCACTGCAGCAACAGAACTCGGTCAGGGGTCTCATGCAATTCTAGCCCAGATCGCTGCACAAGAGCTGGGCGTGGATGTCAGACGGATCAGCGTCGCTACAGTTGATACGAGCGAGGCTCCGTTTGATGAGGGAGCGATAGCAAGCCGTCAGACCTTCAATTCAGGAAACGCGGTAAGGCTCGCCTGCCAAGATCTCATAAGACAAATCAGGGATTTGGCGTCCAAGAAGCTGCATGAGCCAGTTCAGGAGATCTTTCTTGGCAATAGTGGCGCGGTCGCGAAGGTCGAGTCCGGAAGGGAAATATCGCTCGGGAGTCTTTCCGACTTCGACGAGGGTCAAGCACTAGTTGGAAAAGGAGAATGGCATAGTCAGGGAGGAAAACTAGATCCGGAGACTGGTCAGTGTTCAGCAGGCAGTAGTCCCGCAGCTTTTTGGACGGCCAACGCGCAGGCATGCCAGCTTGAAGTAGACATGAGGACCGGACAGATTACGATTCTTAACTTCATCAACGTCGTCGATGCTGGCACGCCTATCAACCCCCTGCATGTTCAGGGGCAGATCGAAGGCGGGTCGGTAATGGGTATTGGCGGCACTTTGCACGAGATGCTCATTGCAGAGAACGGTAGGGTCTTGAATTCGAGTTTCCTCGACTACAAAATACCTTCTGCTGCTGACCTGAAGCACTCCTCGTTCAGGTCGGTGACGCTGTCCTGTCCTCACCCCACAGGTCCACATGGCGCTAAGGGGGTAGGCGAAGCGGTCCTTGTCGCCACCGCTCCTGCCATAGGTAATGCTCTCTACAAGGCAGTAGGAGTAAGGATTCGAGACCTGCCACTGACCTCCGAGAAGATCTTCACGGAGCTGAAACATCTCAGATCGGCCAGATCCCGTCTGTCTAGCCCGAGATAGCCTCCCACCAAGACGTGCGAAGCGCTCACTGGCCCTTTCTTCTTCGCCCAGCTCTGTGAATCGCTCTGATGGGTGCCAAATACCCTGTGCACCGACATAGGTTGCCAGCAATTGCCTCCTTGATCTGGTGCTGAGTCGGTCGGGCATTCTCGTTCAGCAAGGCCTTGGCAGACATGATCATGCCCGGGGTACAGAATCCACATTGCACTGCACCTTCCTCTATGAAAGCCGTCTGGAGCGGGTCAGGCTGACCTACATGTCCCAGACCCTCGATCGTAACAATCCTCCGGCCGTTTGCCTGTACTGCCAAAACCAGGCACGAAAGAACCGCCTTTCCATCCATCAACACTGTGCAGGCCCCGCATTCCCCCTGCCCGCACCCATTCTTTGTTCCCATAAGACCTAGGTGATTCCTTAGTACTTCTACCAAAGTCCAGTGAGGGGCTACCTCGATCTCATGCATTCTTCCGTTGACTTCAAGCCTCACACGCACTGCATTGTCCCTCCCTACAGAGTTTCAAGAATCTGCTCCAATGCGTCGCCCACAAGAGCCTCGCTCATGTCTCGTCGATATTCTGCTGATGCTCTAACGTCGGTGATTGGTCGAGTCTCTTTGGAGGCACGCTTTGCGGCATGACGAATGAGAGATCTACTCAGCCTCTTGTGGTGCAAGATCTTTTCAGCCTCCTTAGCTCTCATCGGCGTAGGCGCAACGGCTCCAAGCACAATTCTGGCCTCGGCACATCTCCCATTCCTATCGACAGTAATCCTCACCGCGGCGTTCACAACCGCGATGTCTTGAGCAGATCTAGCAAGCTTCACGAAACTCGTCAATGTGCGTTGGGGCAACCTAGGAATGTGTACGTCTTGCAGCAAATGGCCATGCCGCAAAACGGTCTTCCCTGCGCCGAGAAAGAACCCATCTAGTGGAATCGCCTCGCACCCACCGCTGCGTACGACGCTTGCATTTGCGTCTAACGCGATAAGCGCCGGCGGAAGATCCGCGGACGGGGCCGCATTGCAGATATTCCCACCCACAGTGGCCATATTTCTCGTCTGTGTGCTTCCTATTCGGGTTGCGGCCTCACGAATGACTCTGTAGCCTTTCCTCCTGATATGTGTCGAGTCCAACAGGTCGCTAATTGTCGTGGCAGCTCCGATTCTTAGAGTACCTGATTCATGTCTCATATAGTTCAAGCCGGTGTCATGGAGATCAATCAGACATGTAGTTGACGGATCCTTTCTTACAAGTAGGTCAGTTCCTCCAGCAATGACTCTTGCACCCTCCCCGCGCTCCGCTAGCAGCTCCAAAGCCTCTTTCAGCGATGCCGGCCGGAAATACTCAGCCGGCCTAAACGCCTTTGCGGTCGCCATCATCGGAAACCAATCTCCCCAGTTGTCATCGAGATCCCATTATTTGCTTTACGTTAGTCTGGGCGATTCGACTCGGCAATCACTCTCAAGACGCAATCGCCTCAGGTTGCTGCATCTCTTGGGCTCCACTTGCTAGCGTCACTCATACATGACGAAGAATCAATCAGTCTATGTCAGCTGCCATCTCGACGATCTCCGAGACGTCTCCAAGGTTTTCAATTCCTTTGACCAACTTCCAGAGCTCACGTGTCGTTTCAGGACTTATGTGGGGCTCCAATAGAGCGTCAAACTTCTGGGAGAATTCCGCTTCACTGAGAGGACGGTCTGGAGAGCCTCTAGGATAGTCAACATGCGAACTGAATTCCGTTCCGTCTCTAAGGCATACTTGCACTGTCGCTGGAGCTTGTCCCGCTGCGCACGCTTGGTCAAGTGCCTCATCCTTGATTGTCTGAACCCTTCGAGCTAGGGAGAGTACCTGGGCGTTGTGAAACTTGTCAGGTGAGAACTGATCCAGCAGAACCTTCTTCTCGATTGCTGCAATCGCGAGACAGTATGGCAAGCTGGTCTGAGCTTGAAGTCTCGTTGTGGGAGAATACTTCTGCTCGAATGGCTCGGCAACGATGTAGTGTGCCATTGAGGGTAAACGCGCTATGATTCTATCTATCTTCTCCGGTCTGAGGTGATGCTTTGCGTCGATTTCGAGAAGTGCATCAACAGATGATTGACACTGGTAGCAGCATGAATGGAACTTTGTTGAAACCTCGAGGATATGAAAGGTCGAGCCCAAGCCTTCCGTGAGCTTGCCAGCGTCCGCCTTGGATCCATAGGCCTTGAGAAACCCATCTCGTCCTTCAAAGACCGTCGCCGGTCCTGTGAAACCATGCCTAGCAAGTAGAGCCGCAAGTATACCATCATGGGCCGCCTTACCTGGGTGAATGCGTTTGGTCATAGCTCCTGAGCTTCTGTACTCTCCCAGCCCGGAGGAGAAGCTCCCAGCGATTCCGAGCGCGTCCGTGATTTCCTGCAAATCCAGTCTCATCAGCCTTGATGCCACAAGGGCCGATCCAAAGACTCCACACGTCGCGGTTGGATGGAATCCCCTAGCCGTGTGAGGCAGATCAGGAGGTGGGTTTATTGCCAATCCAATTCTCGCCATGGATTCGTACCCAATCACAATGGACAACAACAGCTCTTTCCCACCTTTCCTTGTGCTTTCGGCCACTGGGAAAGCTGTAGACGCGATGACAGATCCAGGATGTATGGCGCAGACATGGATCTCATCATCATAATCTAGGCTGTGGGCAGATGTTCCGTTGACAAGAGCTGCATCAGGGCAATTTGCCCGCTCGCTGTGTCCGACTAGTGTTGCTTGGGGCTTCCCGCCTTTTTCTTTGATTATCGCTGCAGCAATCCGACTCTCAGTCGTCCTTGATCCTGCGACTGTAACTGCCAGCCAGTCGAGGATACACATCTTGGCACGATCAAGGACAGCCGTGGACAAATCATCGTATTCAAGTTTCTGCGCAAACTCGGCGAGAATTGCAGAAGGTCTTTCCGGATTGATCATCTATCTCGCCTCTAGGGTCTCTGATCTGGGATCTAGAAAGGACGCCTTCTCATCAACCTTGTGCGCAAGGATGCAAGGTGCCAGAGTAACCTACGTTGAGGCCCTCATCATTGTATGTTAGAAGAGGATCGTTGCAAGTTAGTCTCTCATGACAACCATTTGGGCCGAGAGAACCTGTTGTGGCACAACAGTTGTTTTGGTGTTGTCTAATCGTGTCGATCAGTCGATCATTTTGCTCTTGTGTATTGTAGTAGAGAAAAGACGCCCGATTCATGACGCTAGGCCCCTGCTCCTTGAACCCGGGAGTTCTTAGCGATCCCCCTCGAAGAATCATGTTGCGTTTCTTGCATACTTTCTTCGAGAGTTCCACTGGATCTGTCTTCACAGTGAACGATACTATATGCTCGCATGGAGGTCGAGGTCTGTCGGGCTACAGATTCTTGTTCCAGCTACTTTGCTAAGTGCATCAAAGAGGTCTTGGCAAAGTCTTTAAGCGAGCGAACCAAGACCAGAAACCCAGAAACTGCCTAAGTTAACAGAGCCGCATGCCTAGAGGTGCAGAATACAAGGACATATTGCACAACTCTGAATCGGCGAAGGAAAGAGTCGTGCAATCATGCCGGAGAAACCTAGAGACAAGGTGAAGCTTAGACGCTGGTGTGTTAGAAGACTCATCGAAGGCGAACGCCTAGAAGACGTGCGATTGATCGCGAAAGTGTCGAGAAGGACACTATACTATTGGCTTGAGAGGTTCCAGCAGAACGGAGGGGAGGGTCTCCTCGACAAGCCCAGGCGACCCCACACGATCCACCATCTCGACACCAGCGTGGTAGAGAACGTTATCCAGCTCAGACAGCGGCATGGATGGTGCGGTGAAGCCATCTCAGCCCACCTGAGACGACGAGGCGTAAAGGTCAGCAATGGCGCCATCTACAGAATACTCCACGATCATGCGTTGCCCATCAAGGCTTACACGCCTAGAAGACAGCGGACATACATCCGATTCCAACGAGCCCACCCAGACAGCCTCTGGCAGACAGACATCAAATACTACGGGGACGAGTACCTGATCGCCTACCTAGACGACTGCTCCAGGTATGTGCCAGCAGCATCTCTATGCCCAGAAGCCACAACCGACAACGTCCTAGAGACACTCCAAGACGCCCTATCCAACGGCAGAACCCCGCATCAGATCCTCTCTGATCATGGCACGCGGTATTGGAGCAACGACGGCCCAGGCAGGTTCACAGACTTCTGCCAGACACATGGCATCGAACATATCTTCGGTTCCACTGGAAAACCGACCACGCAAGGCAAGATCGAACGATTCTTCCAGACATTCGAAGTCTACTATCCAAGATTCAACGACATGACAGAATTCCTCGAACACTACAACAAGATCAAGCCACATCGAAGCCTAAACTTCTTAACTCCAGCAGAAGTCTACTACGCCTGAACTGTGCAAAATGTCTCTGTATCCCGCACCGCATGCCTAGAGGCAAAACTCTTATCCTAAGCGGCCGTTCTGCTGTCAAAACGGGTTGGATCTCACTTGGAGTCTACGCGAGAGTACTTGAGAAGAATACGTCTGCCCGACCATGACTTGCTTGAACTGCCCACCTCAAAGGCACGCTTCCCAGACGGTGCATCATATCGAATAGAAGTACCGACGGTCAACTCTGTCGAATGTATGAGGGCACTCCTGGAGACTGCCGAAGATCATGGGATCACGATCAATCGAGTGGACGAGACTTTCGGAATAATGAGGCACACAGACAAAGACATACTGGCATACATCGAGCTGGCCAAGAACTACAGAGTTGAAGTCAATTTTTCGATAGGTCCAAGGGCCACGTATGATACAGGTGCAACAGTGCTAACTCCGCAAGGCGCCCGCATAGGCTACCGCCTCAGAGGAGTTGAGCAGTTGGTCAGGGCGATTGAAGACGTCAAGCGAGCAGTCGAACTCGGAATCAGAGGAATCCTCGTCTACGATGAGGGCCTCTTGTCGATTCTAGGCCAGATGAGAAGAGACGGGGCTCTCCCCAAAGATGTCAGGTTCAAGGCGTCTGCCCACATGGGTCATGCGAATCCAGCATCTGCCAGACTATGTGAAAGCCTTGGGGCAGATTCATTCAATCCGGTACGTGATCTTCAACTCCCAATGATTGCAGCGATTAGGGCTGCCATAAAGATCCCATTAGATATCCACACAGACAATCCTCCGGGGTCAGGCGGGTTCATCAGGACTTACGAGGCTCCCGAATTCGTGAGAATTGCTGCACCTGTTTATCTGAAATGCGGAAACTCCGCTGTTTCTGCTCACGGAGAGGTCACCAGCGACAAAGACGGGCGGAGAATGGCGGAGCAGGCATGGTTAGTGGCGAATGCTGTGAGACGATACTTGCATGATGCCGTCCAGTCGAAGGCCGGTGCAAGTGACCTGGCAATCCCCAAGTAGGACTATCTCTCCCTACTTGAGCCCAGAGATATTTGGGACTCAGATCTAAACGCCTGATCTGAGTTGCCTCAAGACCGTACGTATCCTTGCGACCGCGCTGGCGATTTCCATTGGTCGTACTGTAGGACTCAATCTGAGGTGCGTGTCCCAGACTATGCCAAATGCTGAGCCGGGCGTAACTGAAACATGGGCCTGTTCAAGCAGAAGCCTACTCATCTCACCTGATGAAAGTCCGAACTTCGACATGTTTGGAAAGGCGTAGAAGGCCCCCCTTGGTCTAGGGCTGGCATTCCGAGAGACTTTAGCGAGCTCAGCAGCACACCGAGCCGCCTGCGATATTCAGAAACCATATCTGAAACGCAAGATTGAGGTCCGTCTAATGCCGCCAAAGCCGCCTTTTGAGTGAACGATGTACCGTAGCTTGTGGTGATCTGGATTGACTTCGTCATTTGCCTGACAATTTCTTCCGGGCCGGAGCAGTATCCAATCCTCCACCCGGTCATCGCGTAGGACTTGGAGAAACCGAAATCGTTCTCTCTCTTATTCCCGGAAGAGATGCTAGACTCACATGGACGGCGTCATCAAAGAGAATCTTCTCGTATATCTCGTCAGTCAATACCCAGGGATTTGTTCGTTCAACCAGGTCGGCAATATCTCTCAACTGTGGTGGTGTGGCAACAGCTCCAGTTGGGTTGCAAGGACTCTTGATTACAAGGAGCTTTGACATGTCGCTAATTGCCTTTGAAACTGCAGAGGCGCTCAGTGAGAAGCCATCGTGCTCGTCAAGAGGAATTTCCACCGGCTTCGCGTCAAAGAAACTTGCGCAACGCTGAAAGGATGGAAAGGCAGGAGTCTGTATTAGAACTTCGTCGCCAGGATTTAGCAAGGTCGAGAAAGCGCAGAAAATTGCCTGTGCTGCACCTGTCGTAACAAGGATCTCCTTTCTAGGATCAGCATCGATCTGATTCTGTGTCTTGAGCTTTCGTGAGATAGCTTCTCGAAGTTCAAGCAGCCCAGCGCTAGGTGGATAGTGAGTCCACCCATCGCGCAGAGCCGAAATTGAAGCCTGAACTATGTGGTTCGGGGTGGGAAAGTCAGGCTCTCCCTGCTCCATGTGGGAGATTCTTATTCCTGTTCGCTCCATTTTGGCAGCTGTCTTTCGTTGCACGGATCTCGGAAGCCTGTGTTCTCAAGATCCGATCTGCAAGAGCTCGCCTTTTCATCCACAAACCCAGCGAGCGTAGGTTCAAGGGCTGACTTGACTTCTCCGCCATGGGTTCGTTTCATCACGGGTCATGCTTACGATGGGACACAGCTCTTCCTCGGACTCGAACAAGGATCAAGATTGAGGTCTTTGGGCAGCTAAATCGGCATACGGCTTGACACTCGCGGTGCGTTCTTTGTTTTCGGAGACCCGCCCCATCACTTCAGCCGAGGCAGATCGTGAGCTATGTTTACAATGTCACGCAGCAAGTCTCCGCAGCGAGCTCCGGGTTCAACTCGCCTCCAACAAGCACCGATTTGCCCAGGAGGTCTGTGTCAAACATGACGGCCTTCGACATACCATCGACTGAATGAAACGGATGCCACGGGGGCACCTCCTCCAGCCCGACCTTCATCTGTACACCATCTCCTAACCGTCGAGCTTGGCCGACAAGTCTCAGGGCACAGCCCTTTCTCCTAGACTCCTGGACCATTTGGGGAACGATTCCATTCAGACCCGACACCTTTGCGTCGGAGATTTCGGCGTCAGTATTCATGATCGCGTTCGCGGCTATGAGAAGCTTGGCGGCCGCATCATATCCCTCAATGTCCATCCGCTGGTCAGCTTCGGCGATTCCCATACGTCGGCCTTGGATGAGGGCGCTTTGTCCGTCTTAGGTCAGATGAGGAGAGGAGCCCTACCGGGGACACACAAGGTTCAAAGCATCAGCTCATATGGGTCACGTCAATCCGGCGTCGGCCATCTCCTTGAAGTCTCTCTCGCTGAGGCGACGTTCCAGTATCAGTGCACCAGCGTGAACTTTGACTTTAGACCGTCATTCCGAGGACATCGGTTACTTGGTCTGCCTGATGAATCGGGATTCCGCCTTCTGATGCCACTTTTGCGATCTTGCCATCCCGGACCAGAATGGTGTCAGCTCCAGAACAGGTTTCCTACATCACCCGATGCAAGTGCGCCTATGTTAGTAATCGCTGTGATCATGATCGCTTTTCTCTCCCGGTGAAGAAGTTTGGCGGCTCAATGAGAAAACCGCGCTCTTCTAGTCATCATAATGGTGACAGTTCGCGTCCTACACTCTTCGGGGGAGCTTGTGCCTCCTTAATCTTGCCCGCGAATTCTTCCTCCGCGATCTCAAAATCCTTGGTCAACTTGACTTCCAGCTCGAAATACTCGGGATCATCATATCTTCTTGGCCGGGCTAGGTCAATCTTCACTTCACGGTCGACGCGAGCAGGCTTGCGTGTCAGAAAGATCACTCTGTCGGACAGAAAGACAGCTTCCGACATATCATGCGTCACGAAAAGGATGGTCGTATTAGTCTTTTCCCATATTTGGGTCAGATCGCTACGCATCTTCTTGGCTGTAATTTCATCCAAGTGGCTGAATGGTTCATCCATGAGTAAGAGGTCAGGTTCGAGGGAGAGGGCTCGTGCAATCCCTATTCTTTGCTGCATACCGCCCGAGAGCTGATGTGGATACACGTATGCCCAGTCGTGCAGTCCTACCATTTCTAGGTATCTTAGGGCGATAGCGTCTACCTGTGCTCTAGGATTCTTTCTGCTGTGGACGAATCTTATGTTGTCAATTACCTTGCTCCAAGGAAGGAGTCTTGGAGTCTGAAACACGTAGGCGATTCTTGCGTCCTTGGGATCGTACCGTATTGTTCCCTCTTCGGCACCCTCCAAGCCTGCCAGAATGTTCAGTACGGTGGACTTTCCACAACCAGAGGGGCCCAATATTGAGGTGAAGCTCCCCTTCTCCACAGAGAAGGAAATTCCGTCAAGAACGAGAAGCTCGTGGTGTTCCCCGGTACTTTGCTGCTGAACAAAGTGCTTTGAAATTCCGCGAACATCAAGGATCACGTTCGCCACGTCTCTCACCTTAGTACTAGCTCTGGTCTCCATGCTAGTGCCTTTCTTTCTATCACTCTGAAGAGTCCGTACTCCAAAGCTATCATGAGGATTGTGAAAAGCAGCACCCATGCCAGGATCCCCTTCACAGAGAAGTGCGCATAGTTGAGGTAGATCATGTAACCGACTCCCTCGGAGGCAACGAACATCTCGGCGATGACTACTATTTTCCAGCTCATTGCAAACCCATAGCGGACAGCCGCAAGAAGGAATGGTGTTAGAGAAGGAAAGAAAACTCTCAATATGATCTCAGACTTGCCCTTTCTGAAGGATCTCGCCATCTCGACAAGATCCTTGGGTGCAGATTTGACTCCCTCCCAGACGTTCAGTGAGACGTAGGGAAACGTGATCATGAGCGTTCCGAAAACAATGGTCCATTCAGTCATTCCGAACCACATCACGCCAAGGATGGCCCACGTTAGACTCGGCATAACGAGTGCTATGCTGACATACATGCTGAAGAAGGACTCCCAGTACCTTCTGAGCCCCATTACTATGCCAATTGCAGCGCCAACCATCATAGACAGCACAAACCCCCCTATTATCCTGCCCAAGGAGGGGACCATGTGGCCGAGGATTTCACCGTCCATGGCGAGGTCCCACAAATAGCCAAACACCGCCGAGGGAGAGGGAAGGATCCTAGGAGGCATGAATAGAGACAGAATTTGCCACATTATCAGCACTGATAGGATACTCCAAAGTCGGGGATCAATTATGACTTGGCGTAAGGAGCCTTCTAGGCTCCGCAACTAAACCCTTCTCCAGGGGATGTAGCATAGTAGTGAACTGCTAAGTCTGGAGTGGCTTGCTGACTAACTGCCACAGTCCGTCGAATCCTTTCTCCTTCATGAATCCTAGCTGCGCAGCAACCTTCAGGAACTGCACTTCGCCTATGATGTTGTCTGCATCAAGATATGCCGTTGGATAGATCGCAGAGAACGGCTGGGTGAAGACTTCCTTTACCATCCACTTTATCATGTCATCAGTAATGCTCTCTCCGATAATATCCCTGTATGATCCGAAGATTTGGACCGCCTTGTCTGGCTGCGACATTACTTGTTTTCCTTCATCATATGCCTCCAGATAGGCCAGGACGGCATACGGGTTCTTCACGAACCAGTCTTTCCACACGGTTGGACCAGTGACGGTTATTCCCCAGTATCCATACTTTTCGTACCAGGTCTTGCTCACACTAGGGCCCAGCATTCTGAGCTCTTTGGAATACAAGTAGGGGAGTGCAAACCACCCTTCTGTTATGATCCCTTCAACGTCTCCTCTGAGAAGGAGTTCCTCCAGAGTACCCCAAGGAGCGATCTTGATTTCGAAGTCTTTCCTCAAGTCAAGGTTGTATGTAGCTTTTGTCATTACAGTTGCAGCCAGTGCCGTCATGCTGTCCCATCCCGGGATGCAGACTTTTTTCCCTCTGAGATCAGCGATGCTTTGATATGGCGAATCAGGTCTCACCAGTGAGAAGTTGGTAGCGGACGTAAGGTCTCTCCCAAACTGAACGATGTCCCACGGAGGCTCGTCCTGCCCGACTTCTCCACCACCTCTAAGCCTAGCCATCTCTAACGGAGAGAATACTCCGACATCTACCTTCTGGGCAGCCCAGAGAGGGAAGTCGTCGTATGTGTATTCTATGCTTATGTCCACGTTGTATTTCTCAGCGTACTTGTCCCATATTCCGTTTTCTTCCATGTACTTGGATTGCGGCGCTATGTTTGGGAACGGGCCATAGGCTATTTTCATCTCAGAGCGCGGCGGCTTCACGCCGGAGACCGTTATCTCTTTGGTTACTTCCTTAACGATCTCTTTGGGAACCTCTCGAACCGGAACTGAATAGTATCCGCCAGCGAAGCCGAGTGCAGCCCCTCCGACAGCACAAGCAGCAGAAGTTGCCAGGAACTTTCGCCTAGATACACTTTCGGGTGACAATATGCACCATCCTATCGGCTTACCCGTCTGTATATTAGACTTGCTCTCCAGTGTTTCCAATGCGGGAGTCAGTGACATACCGGACAGTCAGTTGAGGTATGCTCGGGCTGGAGTTTTGTGGTTAAGGCTTCTGTGAGGTTTGTTGTTGTAGTATTCTCTGAATTGTTCCATGTCATTGAGTCGGAAATAGTAGAGTTCGAATGTCTGGAAGAATCGTTCGATCTTGCCTTGCGAGGTTGTTTTTCCAATGGAACCTGTGGTGTACTCTATGCCATGCGCCTCTAGGTACAAGGTGAACCTGCTATTGCTGTTGTCGCTGTAGTATTGGGCTCGCTGGTCGGTAAGGACTTGGCTGTGTGTTCTTCGGTGGCTTAATGCGTCGTCTGTGAGGCTGAGCAGGTTGTCGGTTGCTGCTTCCGCGTAGAGTTCTGTGGCTGGAACGTATCGGCTGCAATCATCCAACTACGCAATCAGGTACTCGTCCCCGTAGTATTTGATGTCCATCTGGCATAGGCTGTCAGGGTGCTGTCTGGCGAAACGGAGGTAGGTTCTTTGCTTTGGAGGCTTGTAGGTTCTGGCGATCGAGTCCTTTTCTTTGAGGACTTCGTATACGGAGCCGCTGCTCACCTTGATGCGTTCCTGCTAGTTGAGATATGCGGCGATCGCTTCACCGCACCACCCTTCACGCTGTCTGACCTGAATGATTCTAGCCACGGTTTCTTCTGGTAGGCGATGGATGATGTGTGGTCGTCTGGACTGATTGACCAGCCCCGCCCATCCTTTGCTCTGGAAGCGGATCCACCAATCATGGACTGTACTCTTGGGCGTCATGGCGCGGGCTGAGGCATCTCTAATCGACCAGCCTTCCAGGAGCCGCCGTACGCACGATCGTCTCAGCTTCAGCTTGTCTCTCTGCTTCTCGATCTATAGCTTTGCCGAGTCTGAAGCCCTACAACCAGAAGATAAGTAGGGACTGCTTCTTCTACGGAGAGTAGCAGACAAGTCACCGCGATCTCCGCACCAAGATAGCGGATTCTTGACGATTATCGATACTCTCATGACGGATAGCGATTTCACATGTTGTCACTCGCTCTGATAGTGGAGCCGCCTAGGTATGATTCGCACGGCGTGAGGAGATCCGAAATCCGGAATGGGCAGACCGTGTCTGCTTCTTTCAGCCAGCCGATGCACGTTGGCGTGTTTCTTCGCTTCCCAACCATATCCGCTTGCTAGCAAGTTCACCGGATCATATTCCTCAGTGTGTATGAAACGTTTGCTGACAGCTCCCTCAATCAGCTTCTCCCCTATCTCAGTTCTGACAACAAGAGCTGTCCAGCGCTTATTTCCACTTCGTGGAACGTAAGTGTCGCCTGCCGAAATGTCAGCGAGTTCGCTGGAAAAGTCTGTGCATACCAGGCATCTTTCACGCCGGTAGTTTCCCGCGGGCAGCCAACGGTACAGGAAATCCTCCCGTGTCGCTTCGTGCCTCTTGCCATCTTTCGTTTCGACAACGACTTTCCCTGGCCATTGACCATTTCGATAGTTCATCCGTGAAATGTCGCTCATCGAACGAACGCCGCAAATCTCAGTCAGGTAGTGTTCGACGCCAGTAGAATAACTGGTTGCCGCACAGAACAACCCAATAGTCAACTTGATCCTTCTGGCAAGATTCACCGGTTTTCCGACGCTCTGCAGTTTTCGCACCGCATGAACTTGACAGGGCAAACCAACAACGCCTAGGGCTGTTGCTTTGAGATCGGCTACTGCCATCGTCAAGTTCTCTAGGACAGGAACCATTACGTACGCAGAATTCGCCTTTAGCTGTTCGAACTCCTCACCGGACCTAGCGATCAAGGGAACACATTGCCAAGGAGAATCTCGTGAGAAGCCAGCGAGCAGGGCCGTGTCGATT
>Ga0315314_1002683_pt1 | contig 14527 bp, 17 predicted proteins | sample TDP9_MG_FD_203631 | JGI IMG/M metagenome (GOLD analysis project Ga0315314, IMG submission 203631) | Freshwater sediment microbial communities from Lake Towuti, South Sulawesi, Indonesia - TDP9 | ecosystem: Environmental > Aquatic > Freshwater > Lake > Sediment | place: Indonesia: South Sulawesi...
TCAATACCTGAAGGTGTGCCGTGGACAAAACGCTCCGCCTCCAAGGCCGCCTGAAAAATATCATCTCGGGACACCTCCACGCCTAAGAGCTGGCCTATTGAACTTGCTGCCGCCGCTGCAACCGCCGCTGAGGAGCCGAGGCCGGCAGCCACAGGAATAGAGGAGCGAACCTTAACATTTACACCCCCTTTCTTTTTAGCCAAATTCAAGATCCTTTGGGCAGCTATCCTAACGGGTTCAAGCTTTACGCGGGCCTCTGGGCCTCCACAATCCGCCTGGAAACTTTCATTCAGGAAGTAGCCGGAGATGCCCAAGTCGGCGGAGCTTACATATATGCGTTCATCCGACCTTAAGTCCGCAGACACGTAGGCCCGTTTATCGATGGCGGTGGCGAGGGCTGGCTCACCGTAAACAACGAAGTGTTCTCCAAACAGGATTATCTTTGCAGGCGACGAAGCGGTAACGCTCATGGCTTTCCTCCCTTGTAACTTTCCCCCGCGGGTATTTATTGATTAAGGTAAGGAAATATGTCGCGGTACCTTTACAGTGCCTCTCAACCTTTCCATCCATCTTTGCTACCAAGGCGTGGAGGTTCGCTTCTCGGGTGCGACACCGAAAAACAACATTGTCGGCTATCATCCGTCACTTTGAGACGCGGCAGAGCCAGCTGCGTATATCTAGATATTTGATGAGCGTTTTCATCTTGACTTCGAAAAGCACGTACGGGTCCTCTATGTATATCTGCTTCCCTTCTAGGGCTTCTAATACGAGTTTCGGCTCCGCCGAATCCATGATCAGCACGTCTATCTCCTCCTCTGGTACTTTGAGGGCTCTGGCCATGTCAACCACGAGCCCTCCAACCTCATAGAGATTATAAGGTCTTCCGAAGTATACGGCTATGTCGTAATCGCCCTTCAAGGAGTAGCCTTTAGCCCTCCCCCCAAACAAAACAGCGGCCTTAACCTTCCCCTTAAGCACCTCCCTCAAGCACTCAAAGTCATCTGTCATCCCATCTACGGGCTCCCTTTACTCTGAGCCATTCATCATAATAGTCAATAGTCAAAGGTCACAATAGAGGATAAAGTTTTAAGTTTATGAAGGCGCATTATTTTGTGATGGAGACAGAGGCGTAGCCGACCACCGCGGAATAGTCGCCTGTCACGTCGCCACTTGTCTTGTAACATAGCAATTGGGCTTCCTCTGCGCCCATTGCCTTTGCCGCGGTTATCATAGCAATTGTGGGACCGTATCCGCACATGGATAGGCCATAGGATTCTACAACGGAGTAAAGCTGCCCCTCATCAAGCTTTACGATGGCATTGAGGGCCTTCTTGTCCTTTACCTCAGCTGTTTTTTGGGGCTCGTAGTGGGTCATGTCCGTGGAGGCAATCACCAAAGCATTTTTCCCCGCCAGCGCCTTTGCTACAGCTTGACCCACTTCCCGGCCGGTTTCTAAGTCCTGCATAAGAAAACAGATGGGCACAAGCCTGAAGGTTTGGTCGTAGAGGTACTGGAGAAAGGGAAGCTGCATCTCAAGGGAATGCTCAGGTCCATGGGCTGACTCATCTACATCAATGATGTGGGACTCCCGCACAATCTGGTTAGCAGTTTCTGTGTCGATTTCCACGTCGCCTAGGGGAGTACGCCAGGCTCCCTCGTTCATGATGGCAAGGGCGCTCCCGTACCCCCTATGATTAGGACCTAAAAGAACAACGATTTCGGGTTTGCCGTCCAGAGCTAAGTTGTAATAGGAGTGGGCGGCCACGAGACCAGAGTACACATACCCCGCGTGGGGGCAGACAAGACCAACAATTTTCCGCGGCCTGTCCACTGTTACCTTTGGAATTTTACCTGGGCCAAGCTCATGGATGAAGCACCCCTCTATCTGCGCCTTTAGGCCCTTTAGGTTGCCGGAGTACCAGGAACCTGCCACGGCAGGGTATCTAACCTTCAATTCCCCTTCGCCTTCTATTCTTCCTTTGCCAGTTTCACTTCAAAGTCGTCGATGGAGTGGGGAAGATCCTTATCGGGAGGTATTTCACCCCTCTCTCGGAGGATTTGTCTAGCCAAGAGCCAGTAGATGACCGCCAAGGCCCGCCTGCCCTTGTTGTTGGTGGGTATGACCAGGTCCACGTCTCGGAACTCGTTGTCGGTGCTGCAGAGGGCCACCACTGGAACGCCTATGCTTGCGGCCTCCTTTATAGCCTGGGTGTCAGCTTGGGGGTCTGACACCAAAACCACCCCAGGCTCAATGTGGTTTGGATAGAGGGGATTTGAAAACAGTCCGGGGATGAAGCGGCCTAAGATTGAGGTGGCCCCCGTGGTTTCACAAAACATCTTCACTGGAGTGCGACCGTAGAGTCTGGCCGCCACCGCTACCACCTTTGCTGGCTCAAACCGGGAGAGGAACTTGGCAGTGACCCGGATCCGTTCATCCGTTTTTTTAACGTCCAAAACGAAGAGGCCGTCGGGCCTAACTCGATAAATAAAGGACTCTACATCCTTGGTTTTCATCCTGGTGCCAATGTGAATCCCCGCGGACAGCAGGGTGTCCTGAGGCAGTAGAAGCCCCTCGCCGGGAATCTCAACCTCTTCCTTTTCCTCTTCCGCCTTTAACGGTGCTTCCTCGCTTTTTTCCTCTTCTTCCGACAAGGTCTTTCCTCCTAAAAGGGAAGGGTGGACATCTTCGCCCTACTTCCCAGCATCTCTTCTATTCGAAGGAGTTCACTGATCTTGGCCACCCGCTCCCCTCCCACCACGCCGCTTTTGATGATAGGACAATGGAACGCCACAGCCAAGTGGGCCAGATATGTACTGGCGGTTTCCCCAGATCGGTGGGAGACCACAGGAACATACTGGGCGCTTTTAGCCAAGCCCACCGTTTCCCAGGCGTCAGTAATGGTTCCCACCTGATTTACCTTTATGATGATGGCATTCCCCGCGCAAGCCTTCACACCCTTCTCTAATCTCTCCTTGTTGGTGACGAACAAGTCGTCGCCACATATAAGGCAGTTCTTCACCCTTTTTGTGAGTTCCGTGAAGGCTTCAAAATCTTCTTCATGGAAGGGATCCTCCACATATGCAAGATCATAGTCCTCGACAATACGGCGCATAAATTCAAGCTGCTCCCCAGGGTCCCTCTTTATCCCCTCACTATCATAAGCATAGGCCTTTTCCTCCGGTTTCCATAGGCTGGAGGCGGCCACATCTAAGCCCACCCTACACTCTAGCCCCAACTCCTCTGAAACCTCTCCGCAAGCCTTCGCCACAACCTCCAGGGCTTCCTGATCCTTTATGTTAGGCGCCCACGCCCCCTCATCGCCCCTCCCTCCGGTGAAGCTTGGGTCCTTCTCCTGGAGGAGGGAGCAGACCCTTTGGTGAACTTTAACGTTGGTCTTGGCCGCGTCGAAAAAGTTTTCCGCCTTCAGGGGGAGAACCAGAAACTCCTGTATGTCAGTTGCCTTTCCCCGAGTATGTTTTCCCCCGCCTAAGACATTTCCTAAAGGATAGGGTAGCCTGGTCGTGAGGGAGCCGGCGAGATGCTGAAAAAGGGGTATGCCATAGGAGGAGGCAGCTGCCTCTGCGGTAGCTATGGAAATGGCGCAGGCTGTGTTTCCGCCCACATTTCTAAAGTCTTCGGTTCCATCGATTTCATGAAGGAGGAGGTCTATGGTCTCCTGTTCCTCGGCTTTCATGCCTATGAGTTCCGGGGCAATGTCCTCCTGAACCTTCCTAATCGCTTGGTCTACTCTCCCTTCGGGATAGGGAACCGCCTCGGCTTTGCCTGTACTGGCACCAGCTGGAGCAGAAGCCCGCCCGAAGCCTTCCATCGTTAGCACATCAATTTCTATGGTTTCCCTTCCCCGACTGTCGAAAATTTTTCTAGCTATGACATCTTCAATGACGGTTGACGTTTTCTCATTCCCTCCATGATTCATTCAACCATTCTGCCTTCACGGGGACTTTCATAAAATTTGAGGATTTCGTCAATAACCTCCACATGGGAAAGGAACATGCGACGGCAACAATATCTCGTAATCCCTAAACTGTCCAAAATCACTCTAAGATCCTCCCCTGCCTTCACCCTCTTCGCGTATTCTTCCCACTTGTCTCCAATGAGCTTACCGCAACTGAAACACCGGACAGGGATTATCATTTCAAACGTCTCCGAGACTTCTACTTTACACCATGACGACTTCTAGCCTTTTGACGCACCCTCCACTAATAAACTTTACTTAAGTGCCCCCTGTAAACTTAGTTTGCCGTTCCTGCATAAATTTAGCGATAGGATTTCTGGTCTCTGGCCCTGGCGCCTGGTCCACCAAATTTCTTAGGCTCCTTTCTTCTCGAATCGCCGGCGAACATGGTTCTGTCGTATTCAGAGAAGGTGGTTCGGAGGTGGGTGCCTTTAGCCCACTTCAGTAGGGCTCGGGCTATGGCCATCCGCACGGCTTCAGCTTGCCCCATGAACCCTCCCCCAGAAACTTTGACATTAATATCCACTTGTTTCCAAGCGTCACCGGCCTGAAGTAGGGGTTCCATAACTCTATCCCGAACTATTTTCGGCTCAAGAATTTCAACTGGTATGTTGTTTACGCGGACCCTTCCTGTTCCCGGTCTGGCGGTGGCTCGGGCTATGGCCGTCTTCCTTTTTCCACTAGTTAACAAAACCCTCATGGGACTCGGCATTTTACTTACCCTCCGCGGCCCATCCGATTTCCTTGGCCATTTCTCCCAGGGTCATGTAGGAACACCTCAGCTTCTCCTCTCGGGCTTCAGGTATAGTAAGCGTTTCCTTACCTTTAAATTCTTCAGGGATGCCTATGAAAACTTGAAGCCTCTTATAGGCCTCTTGGCCCTTAGGCTTCCTCCTAGGGAGCATACCTCGAACGGTTCGACGGAGGACTTGGTCCGGCCTCCTAGGATGGTATGGTCCCTTTCTTGGGTGGCCTACTTCCAGAAAGGCCTTGGCTTCCTTAACTATGCTCAACCCTTTCCCCGAGATGACGGCCTTTTCCGAGTTTACAATGATGACCCTTTCGCCTTGGAGAAGGCGCTTAGCGATGGCGCTAGCCATACGACCTAGGACGAGACCGTTAGCGTCAACTATCTCTGCTTGCCCAGTTGCCATATTTTCACCCGAGAATCTTCACATTGGTGCCCTTCGGGTTTTTTTCCATCAATTCAAGGATAGATAAACATTTTCCCTTAGCCCTTAAGATTTTGAACCGCGCCTGGTCAGAGAAGGAAAAGGCTGCCACGTGGACAGGATGATCGATCCTTCCTGCCCCCAAGACTTTACCTGGAACCACTACGGTTTCTCCCCCTTGGGTATATCGGTTCAGTCGACTTACATTAACAACTGCGCGGCCCTTTCTGGACCGAGAAAGGCGGCCTGCTAGGGCACGCCATATTCCAGCCTCGTTCTCCCGGGAGCCTTTCTTTAAGGCTCGAATGAGCTTGACTAATTCCGGATTGGTTGCGGATGAAATGAGTTAACCCTCCTTCATAGTGAGCTTCACCTTATGGCGCATCCCCCGCGACTTGACTGAGGAAATCGTTAATCTTTTTATCAATGACTTTAAGGCCCTCGAGCAGGATTCGTTCCACAGGGAGAGCCCCGGTGGATTCCACGTTAAAAATGAAGGCGTCCTCATTCCAAGCTATTTCTATTGCCTGACGGCCTGGAGGACAAGCGTCGACGCAGTCCTGGCAGAGGATACAATCCATCAGGTTTCGGGTTTCTACTTTATCTCCCACCTTGATAAAGACTCTTTTGGGACAGGCCTTCACGCATTTGCCACAAGCATTACAGCGGCTTTCGTCAATTTTAATCCGTGGAAGATGCCTATAGGCACACAAGGAAACGGGTTGCCACTTAGCATGACTTATTCCCTTCCCCAACCGAGCGTAGACCTCTAAACGGATTCTCTGCCCCGGTGCCAGCTTCACTATGGGGATCCCATCGCTAACGGGTCTAATCTCAGGATTTTCCGGTATCAAGTCTCCGGAATACACGGTTTTTACTCCGTCGGTGGCCTCCACATCCAGCGTTAAGGATGCACGGCAGAGGTTACATCCGAACTCGCTATGGCAGGAACACTCTTCAGGGAGGTTGTAGGAGTCCAGGTCCGTTTTGAGGGGGATTAGTCCCAGTCTATGGGCGAGGATTTCGTCATGAAGTAAGGAGGAGTTTTCAATAACGACCACTTCGTCTATGGCCATGGAGGGGACCTCGGCCGTCATGATCCTGCGCAGGGCGTTCATGAAGGGCACATCCACGCCCTCAATGATCAACTGCATGTCCAGATCTTTTTTATCGATAAGCCTAACTTCCATCTTTATTGCCCCTCTTTTTCACGCATAAGCTTTTAGATTTAGACCCTGCGGCCCCGACGTCCTCCCTTTCTCCTTGTTCCGTTGTGGGGAATCGGCGTCATCTCTTCGATGCGTGAGCCGTGGGTCATCAGCCCTGTTCGCGATAGGGCGCGGATGGCGGCCTGCGCCCCTGTGCCCGGGGTTCTGGCCCCCGACCCCCCAGGGGCTCTCACTTTGATGTGGAGGGCGGTTATTCCCTTGTCTTTGGCGACGGTGGCGGCGTGGGTCGCCGCTCGCATGGCGGCATAGGGCGATGACTCCAATCGATCTTGCTTAACGAACATACCGCCAGAGGTTCTAGCAATCGTTTCGGCGCCAGATATGTCGGTAATGTGTACTATAGTGTTATTGTAGGAGCTGTAAATGTGGGCAACCGCCCATTTTTCAGTTTTTTTGCTCAAAATTCTTCCCCTTCGGCTTCTTTTCTTGTTATCCTTTTCGCCTGAAGCTTTTCTGCTGCAAAGCTGGGAGCCTTCCTCACCGGGTGGTCAGGATTATTTAGAGGGCTGGTTGGGGCGTAATTTATTCTTGCCTCATCGTCTTTGAGTACCAGATAGCTAGGGGAAAAGACCCTTTTCTCTCCGATGGCCACGTGGCCATGGGTTACGAATTGGCGGGCTTGATGAATTGATTTGGCTAAGCCCCTGCGAAATATGACGGTCTGAAGCCTCCGCTCAAGGACGTCTTCTACGTTCAGGTCTAGGACATCGTCCAGTTCCGCCGTTTCTGGCAGGATTCCGATTCGGTGAAGTCTCGTGAGAAGCTGATTTTCCAGTTTACTCCTTTCATCAGGTGGCATACCTAGCAGTGAACGGGCGATGTCTCGAAACCTAGAAACCATGGTCCTGTGGCGCCAAAGTTCCCGTTTGTTTCGGAGCCCATATTCTCCGATTAGGCGGAGTTCTCCCTGTAGAGTGTCGGTTCGCCAAGGAAATCTAGGCATCTCATACTTCTTCCTTTGCTTTTTAGGGTCTCCCATCTAGGCACCTGCCTGCCTCTTCTTAACTCCGAGGGCCTTTTTCTTCCTACCTGTTGTCCTCGTCTTTTGCCCCCGCACCCTTAACCCATAACTGTGACGGTAGCCCCTCCACGACTTGATTTTCTTCATCTGGTCCATGTCTGACTTTATCTGGAGGTCCATGTCAGGACCAATTAGGTGCCTGTCTTGGCCCGTTTCCGTGTCTTTAGGCCGGTTGAGGAGCCAGCTTGGCACCCCATTTTTCAAGGGGTTCTCTATGATTTCTTCAATCCTCCTAACCTTTGAATCGGAAAGGAAGCCGAGGCGCGTCGCCGGGTCGATGCCGGCCTTCTCCGCGATGACGTTGGCCAGCCTAGTCCCTATCCCCCTTATGCCTGCCAGGGCGTAGATTACCATTAGGGTGCCATCTAGGTCGGTGCCGGCTACTCGTACGATGTGGCGAAACTCTTCAGACATTCCAAACCTTCCAAGGACTCTTCCTAAGTGCTAACTACGGAAAGTAACACCCAGTTTATTTAAACCTTTTCACCCAAGAGACGGTACTTTTGTTACTCGACTTCGGGAAAAATTGTTACTCATATCCTCTCATGCAGAACCGCTTATATGATAGGGATATTCTCTCTATATTTTTTAGAAAGTCTGTTTTAGGCTCCTTTTTGAGAAAGGGGTTGGGAATGGACTTAGTCTCCATATGGGAAGGTTATCCAAAGTTAAGGAAGACGATGGAAGTATGCCTTTGCCGGAAAGTGTCGAGTTTTGATTAGGCTCAGCCTCGAATAGTGCAGGCAGGTTCCAATCTTGTCGTTGAACGCCTTTCTGCAGGCCTTGCATTTATGGCGCTTAAGCCCATGCCCATATAAAACGGCCACAAAATTCTTATTTAAGAGCATCGCTGCCATTTTACTGTCTGGCAACGTTTTAAAATACGTAACGTTTACGATACGAAAACTTTATATAATTTCGTTTACATATCATTTACGGTGGTTAAATGCGATTTGAAAATCTATATGAAGTCCGTGTTAAGGTGAAAACCTTAGCAGACGCGTCAAAACTCATTCAAGTTCTAGACGAAGCCGGTTATAGAGAAGTGGAAATGGGACCGCCGAGGCCCCCATTACCAATAGAGCCTGTGGCTAGGGCCGCTGCGGTCATGAGAGGTCGCTTTAATATTGCGATACTTAAAGCGCTTCAAGAATTGGGTGCGACTGATAAGGAACATGCTTCAAGTGTGGAAGAAATAATTGCGCAGATGGAGAAGACTCCAAAGTTTGCGGGGTTATCGGAATGCATGCCTCAAGGAATACTCAGTCGAACTGTAAACATGCTTGCTTCTGTCGTACTTGCTGATAAACACGGTTTGGTAAGCTACGACGAAAAAGGGGTTCCCAGAAAGTTTTGGCTCACTGAGAAAGGCGCACAAAAGGCAAACGCTCTCAAACATAGATGTGGGGGACACAACGACGCTTGACTACGCCTATTTTAGTCTAATTGACCATAACATTCATATATATTTAAGAGTGAAGATTGATGGACCTTCTATCCGATGTTAGGCCTGCAGGGAACCATAAGTTTAGGAGGTTAACCCAAAACTTGGCGGATGCCTTAGCCCGTTATTCGGCTGCCAACATCCCAAAAATGGAGACAATTAGGAGGCGTTAGATGGGCACCTTCCGTCGGCTCCTGGGATATTTAACCAAATATTGGCCCAAGCTGCTAGTGGTTTTGGTATGCGTCGTAGTCTCCAGCGTGTTAGCAATGGTTACTCCTTTATTCGTGAAGAAAATTTTTGACGAGATCCTCCCCAAGGCAGATTATACCGCGCTGGCTTTCTTCTCCCTGGCAATCGTTGGGGCAACTCTGTTCGGAGGCGCCCTCGCTTATGTGGAAAGGTACGTTAACGAGTACGTATCCCAGAGGAGCGTTTACGACATGCGCAACGACCTTTACCAGTCCCTCCTAAACCAGTCCTTCAGTTTTTATGATCGATCCCGCACGGGGCAGCTGATGGCCCGGGCAACAGGAGATATAAGTCAGATAGGGGGCTTCTTCAGATTTGGCCTTAGGATGTTAATGGATACCATCGTGCGTTTTGTGCTCGTCTTCACGATACTGGTGTCGATGGACTGGAAATTAACGATTCTATCCTTCCTAGGCGCACCCCTAATTGTTTTAACCGTGGCCCGATTTTCCAGCAAAATTGGACCCTTATGGGAGGCTATACGGACGCAGTATGGCAGTCTAACCTCAGTTGTCCAAGAGAACCTCATGGGAGTCCGGGTGGTGAAGGGCTTTGCCATGGAGGGCCACGAGGTAAAGAAATTCTCTAAAGAGAACGAGGTGTATATGGAGAAGATGGTGGATCAGGCCCGACTCTCCGCCTTCTATATGCCCCTTACCGACTTTATTGCTGGAGCCAACGTCGTCCTCATCCTGTGGTACGGGGGAAACGAGGTTATTACAGGCAACCTGAGCTTCGGAGCCTGGATCGCCTTTAACCTTTATGCTTTTCAGCTCCTCTGGCCAGTCCGATTCTTGGGTATCATCACAGACTTCTACAAAAGGGCCATGGCTGCTGCTAACAGGGTGTTTGAGGTTATGGACGCAAAATCAGAGGTGGTGGAAAAGGAGGGCGCCGTTGAACTAGGAGATATCCAAGGCCATGTCAGGTTTGAAAACGTCTGTTTCGGCTACGATAAGGATCACATGGTCTTAAAGAATGTCAATTTAGACGTAAAGCCTGGAGAAACCGTAGCAGTATTGGGCGCCACTGGGTCCGGAAAAAGCTCCATCATAAATTTGGTTCCAAGATTTTATGATGCCACTTCTGGCAAGATTACCATTGATGGTCGAGACATCCGAGATGTGACCCTTGCCTCCCTCAGAAGGAGCATCGCCATTGTCCATCAGGAGCCCTTCATCTTCTCCACCACTTTAAAGGAGAACATAGCCTACGGTAATGAAGGGGCGACAATGGAGGAAATTGTAAAGGCTGCCAAGGCTGCTAAGATTCATGATTTTGTTTCCTCCTTACCTAAAGGTTACGATACGGAAGTGGGGGAGAGGGGTGTAACCCTCTCAGGGGGACAAAAGCAGCGGGTGGCCATAGCCCGAGCCCTTTTAACAAACCCTAAAATTATAATATTTGACGCTTCTACGTCCAGTGTGGATGTTGAAACCGAATATGAGATCCAGAGGGCACTGGAAACCCTGCTGGAAAACCGCACAACCTTCATTATAACTCAACGCCTCTCCACCGTCAGACACGCGAATAAGATCGTCGTCCTAGACGAAGGAGAAATCGTCGAAGAGGGCACCCATGAGGAGTTAATGGCTAGGAAGGGTCTGTACCACCGTCTGTATCAAACACAATTACAGGAGCAGGCAGGAATAGAGGCCCCCGGTGGTCCAAAGAGGAGGGACTAACGTATGGCGGGTCCACCCCCCCGAATGATCATCGACGAAGAGGAGACTAAAAGAAAGATCCCTGACAGGGTCCTTTTCGCCCGTCTCCTACGCTATCTGGCACCCCATAAACTCAAAACCGCGCTGCTCCTGGCGGTCATAGTTGCTGGCATCGGTACGAGCCTTGCGACGCCCTACATCAGCCAGGTGGCCATCGACAGGTACCTCCTAAACACAAGTCTACCCCTCAACGAACGTCTTGAAGGCCTCACCTTCATCGTTTTCCTATTTTTCTTGGTGTACTTAGCCAACTTTCCCATAAGCTATGGCAGGACCTATTTAACAACCCTGATTGGCCGCAAAGTCGAATACGACCTGAGGATGGACCTGTTCACCCACTTGCAGGATCTCTCCCTAAGTTACTACGACAAGAGGGAAGTGGGTAGAATCATGTCTAGGGTTACCAATGACGTTGACAACTTGACGGAGCTAATAACTGCGGGCGTAGTGTCGGCTTTGGCGGACATCCTTACGTTAGTCGGCATCGCCGCCTTTATGCTGTACCTGAACCTTTACCTCTCCCTGATCGCCTTTACCATCATTCCTTTTATGGTTCTTTTCGTCTGGTCCTTCGGAAAGAGGGCTAGAGAAGTCTATCGGCGGACTAGGAAGACCATCTCCGGCGTGACCTCCCAAATAGAGGAGGGCATCAGCGGCATGAAAGAGGTCCAAGCTTACTCCAGGGAGAAGGCCAGCATGAAAACCTTCGACAGGGCCAACGTGATGGACCGTGAGGCCAACGTCTCCGCGGCGAGGGTCCAGTCCCTCTTTTTCCCGGCCGTGGGAGTCTTCGGCGCCGCCGGTCTGGCCATCGTGCTCTGGTTCGGGGGATCAACCTACATGGCGAGTCCCCTGGCCATGCCCTGGGGCGTCCTATACGCCTTCATGCAGTACCTGAACAGGTTCTTCTTCCCCATCCAGGACTTAGGCATGTTCTATAATAATATCCAGTCGGCCATGGCCGGAGCGGAGAGGATTGTTGATCTACTGGACACAGAGGTGGAGGTGAAGGAGGCTGAGGAGGCCATTGAGCTTCCCCTCGTCGAGGGGAGTGTCAAGTTTGAGAGTGTCACCTTCGGCTACAGTCCAGAAATTCCTGTCCTCCAGAACGTTAACCTTGAGGTGAAAACCAGGGAGAACATAGCCCTAGTAGGCCCCACAGGCGCTGGAAAAACCACCCTAATCAACCTTATTTACCGATTCTACGATCCCCAGAAGGGGCGCATCACCGTGGACGACCACGACTTACGCAACGTAAAATTGAAGTCCCTGCGAAGCCAGATGGCCATAGTCCTCCAGGACCCCTTCCTCTTCTCGGGCACCATAAAGGAAAACATCCGCTATGGGAGACCGGACGCCAGTGACGAAGAGGTGATGGAAGTGGCCAAGGCGGTGGGTGCCCATGATTTCATAAAGGCCCTGCCGGAGGGCTACGACACCGACGTCAGGGAAAGGGGGGGACGCCTCTCCATGGGCCAAAAGCAGCTGGTCTCCTTTGCCCGCGCCCTGCTGGCGAATCCCCGTATCCTCATTCTGGATGAGGCTACCTCCAGCGTGGACGCCTACACGGAACTCCTCATCCAGAGGGCCCTAAAGAAAATCCTGAAGGGAAGAACCTCCTTTGTGATTGCCCATAGGCTTTCCACCGTTAGGAACGCCGACCGCATCCTAGTCCTAGACCAAGGCAGAATAGTGGAAGAGGGAAACCATCGACAACTGATGAAAAAGGGAGGCCTTTACCGCCACCTCTACGAGATGCAGTTCAGGTACGCCGAAGCCGAGATGGAAGCAGTGGTCCCCACCATTCCCCCTGGCAGATCATAAAAACACAGGGAACCTTTCCCATAATTTTCTAACCACCAATACCCATAAAAGAAGTCACAAACACCACTGTAACGGGAATAGCCATGCGAAGGGTTCGTTATGAAGAAATGTTGCCCCACGAGATCGTAGAGGCTCGAACAAGGGTGCCCATTGCCTACCTCTCCATAGGAGGGTTGGAGTGGCACGGCGAACACCTAGCCGTCGGCAACGACACCCTTAAGGCCCACGCCCTGGCCGTCCGAGCCGCGGAGCAGGGAGGCGGTCTAGCCTTTCCGCCCTTATACTGGGGCGAGAACAGGGAACGGGCCCTCATGGAGGCCAACCATGATCCGGAGGGCAAAATTGCAGAAAAGATGGCCCTACCTCGAACCAACTTTGCGCCGGGCTACATGCACAAGTCAGCTGACGACCAAGACCGCTTCTACATCGACCTCCTCGTTCATGTGCTCCGTGAGGTGGAGAGCCTAGGCTTTATGGTAATCGTAATCTTTGCGGGCCACTATCCCCTCCTTAGGCACGCCCGCGCCGCCATTGAAGAGTATGCCATAACGGGAAAGGCTAGGGCTTGGGCGGTCTCAGGCTACGAAATAGTCAGGGATGTGATCCCCGACGCTGGAGACCACGCCGCCAAGTGGGAAACCTCCCTCCTCATGGCCCTCAGACCCGACTGCGTGGACATGGGCCGACTGCCAGAGGACAAGGGTGTGCCCCTCATCGGGGTAGGAGGTGTCGATCCCCGCGGAACCGCGTCCAAGGAATTTGGCGATTTTGGTGTTAAGACCGTGATTGACCGGATAGTTGCCAAGGCCCACGAGATGCTTAAGGAGATGGAAGGAAAATAGGCGTTAGTATTGGCTTAGTGATCCTTCCCTTCTGGCTGAGTTGTAGCCCAACTTGAAGATGTAGAGGGAGAGGGGTAGGGCCACGGCTATGAAGATTACGAGGGATAGAACGTCACGTAGGACCAAGGGGGAAGCCAGGGTCTGGCCGCCCTGGAGGCAAAGCCTTATGCCATCCAGCGAGTAGGTGAGGGGAAAGATTTTCCCGACCCATTCCAGGTACGAGGGCAGTAGGCCCAGGGGGTAGAAGACACCTGAAACCAGTTGTGTCATCCAGGAGAAGGCCCATACCAGGGGGTTTCCCTGCTTGGTCTTCATTATGATGCCCGCGCCTAGGATGCCCACGGCCATGTGGCTGGCAATCAGCAGCACGGATAGGACCATGACGGAGAAGAGGGCCAGGGGTTCCAATCGGAACTCTGCTCCCAGGGCTAGGCCCGTTGCCAGGGAGCCGGCGAGGAAGGAGGAGCCGACGATGAAGAAGAAAATGGACTCACCTAGGAGGAAGGTCCTGAAGCTGGTGGCCGAGGAAAGGATGGTCTCTATGGTTCCCATCCACTGCTCGTCCCGGATGCTCTCGCTGATGCCCATGACCGAGGAGAAGACGTACTGTTGGAAGGCTATGCCCACCACGGCGAAGGTGAAGTATCCTCCGGTGATGTACCCCGCGTCGGCGACGTGTTGGCCCGAGATTATGTGAGAGACCAGGTAGTAGGTGGCTATGAAGAGCATGGTGCCCGTTATGTCCAGGGTTACCCACATCTTGTAGGACCACCATACCTTAAAGTCCCTGACGATCTGAGACGCCACCATCCGCCACACAGGAGTGGGCTTTGAGGGGTTTTCTTCAGACAGAATCGTTAGGATTCCCTTCTGATCCATGGTTTCCATCCCCTCTCAGTAGGAGGCCGTGGTTCCCTCCGTCCTCACTCGGTTGTAACCCCACCTGAAGGCAAGGAGGCCCAGAGGCATGAAAACCAGCGTGTAGCCAACTAGGATGAGGATGTTGATGAAGACCTCTGGAGACATCACCGTCGCCCCGGTT
>Ga0315314_1002684_pt1 | contig 14521 bp, 15 predicted proteins | sample TDP9_MG_FD_203631 | JGI IMG/M metagenome (GOLD analysis project Ga0315314, IMG submission 203631) | Freshwater sediment microbial communities from Lake Towuti, South Sulawesi, Indonesia - TDP9 | ecosystem: Environmental > Aquatic > Freshwater > Lake > Sediment | place: Indonesia: South Sulawesi...
GATTGGTAGGGCAGGAAGGCAGCGCGTGATCGCGGAGCATTCATGGCGTATTAGGGTGATGGAATATGCTGATTTGCTGAATCGTGAGCGGCGGCGAGACCAAGACCATGAACAAGGGAAAACCTGAAATTAAGTACAATGAAGATGGAGGCCATATGAGACCAATCGGTATAACAGGGGCACGAGGTTTTCTTGGGCAGCACATCGCGGCGGAACTGACCGCCAGAGGCAAGAAGTTGAAGCGTATTTGTAGGCCAGAGTTTGACCTAATGCACCAAAGCCAGGCAGCCCAGGCGGTACTTGATACTGGAGGGGTTATACATGCTGCGGCTGAGGTGGGCGGGGTGAGGTATAATGATCGTCTGCCTGGGAAGATCTGGGTCCACAATACTCTGATGGGGGTTTATGTTCTGGATTCGGTATTCGAGAGGTGTCTAAGTCCTTTCCTGTTCATTGGGACCTCATGTAGTTACCCGGACAAGTGTCCGGAAGGAGGATGGTCTGAGGCAGATTTGTTTAATGGGCTGCCCACTGGGTCCAATGCGGCATATGGACTGGCGAAGCGGAATATCATCGCAGGGATGGAGGCTTTGTGTAAACAGGAGAGGCTGAAGCGATGGGGAGCGATCATCTTTTGCAATCTTTTTGGTCCGGGGGATAAATTTGGTCCCGTGGCTCATGTGCTTCCGGATATAGTGCGTAAGATGTATCTGGCGAAGGCGGATGGCCTCAAGGAATTGTTGTTGCTTGGCACGGGTGAAGAGGAGAGAGAATTTCTCTTTGTTCTGGATGCAGCCAGAGCAGTTGCGGATTTCTGGGATTTTCTTGAGACTGAGGAGCGGCCCTTTATTCTCATGAATTATGGATCTGGGTTTTCCATCAAAATAAATGAACTCGTTGCGTCGGCTGCTAAATTGGTTGGCTATGAGGGGACGGTGAAATGGTCCGGGGATTATGCTGGGCAGCGGAAGAAGTTGATGAGTTCCAATAGAGCGAAAGGTCTTGGATTATGGAGAGAGCCACATCCATTTGGTAGCGCATTGGAGGCTACGGTCAACTGGATGCTGGCCTGGTTAGGGACTCAGGATATTCAGAGATTGCGCTGATGAGTCTGAGGGTCGTTGTTACTGGTGGAGCAGGTTTCATAGGTTCCCATGTCGTCGAGGCTTTGATTGAGGCTGGCCATTCTGTCCTCGTCATAGATGACCTATCATCAGGCAATCTGGATTGGGTCCATAAGACGGCGTTGTTCTGGCATGCGAATCTTCTCGATCTCGATCTCGATCGCAGTGCATATCGAACGTCCATGAAGACTTTTTTCAGCGAGCCAGATGCTTTGATTAATATGGCGTCGAAGACATTCATACCCGATTGTGAGGCTAACCCGGAATGGGCGATTCAGAACAATATAATTGCATGCCAGAACGCGCTGCAAGCTATTCCTGCTCGATGGGTTATACAATGGTCCTCTTCTGAGGTGTACGGGAATGCGCAGGAGTTTCCAATCAAGGAGATTCATAGGCCACGGCCTATCTCGGTTTACGCAACGAGTAAACTCGCGCAGGAATGCCTGGCATGGAGGCGCAAGGATGCGACTGTTACTGTCGTCAGAATGTTCAATGCTTTTGGACCCAGGGAGACGCATCCATATATAGTTCCTGAGATTATCCGCCAGGCGGAGTCTGGAAAAATATTCTTGGGTAATATTGAGGCAAAGCGCGATTTCACTTATGTAGAGGATGTGGGTCGTGCCGTTGTGGCATTGCTGAAATGTTGGCCTGAGATAGGAAGGACGTGGGGAATTTTCAATATCTGTTCAGGAGAGGAGCAGAGCATTTCCACGATTATAGACGCGGCAGCGCGGGCCTTGGGCCGAAAGGTGGACATGGAAGTTTGTGCGGACAGGCTGCGGGAGAGGGACGTTCAGCGGTTGCAGGGAGATTCCTCGCTTTTCAGAGAATTGACAGGTTGGAGGCCATCAGTCTCGTTTGAAGATGGTATTACCAGGACTGTCAAGTGGTTCATGGACAATAACAAACGATGGGGATATTCTGATGGCTCTTGATCCGTACGCTCTTATAACGCTTGTCTATGCCAAGAGAGAATTGAGCATTGCCGAGACCGAGACAGGAATGGATGCTTTGCTGACGGATCTCATAAACGCGGTCAGTGAACGGGTAGAGCAGTATTGTAATCGGCGGTTTCTCCGGAGGAGTTTTGTGGAGTACAAAGATGGAGAGGGGGAGGATACAGTTTTTGCTGATAATCCTCCTATTACCGTGCATTCGCTCTTTGATGACTTGAATAATCAATACGGCTCTGGAACCCAGATATCAGTGGATGATTTTGTGGTCTGGGAGGACGAGGGCCGGGTGGTGCTCGATGGCGATTATGTTTTCGCCGACGGTAAGAAGAATGTCAAGCTCTATTATGCTGGGGGTTTTTCTTCCGTCCCGGCGGATATCCAGCATGGAGTAGTGCTGGTTGTGGCTCAGGCTTACAAGAAGGCTGAGGGTCAGCAATGGAACATCGCCTCCTTGTCTATTGGCGATAAGACGGTAACGCATGTTGATCAGGCGTGGCCGAAAGAGGCAATAGAGATATTCGATCGCTACAGACTGCCGGATATTGGCTGAGGCGCGTATGCCTATAAAGATGCGGATCGTTTTTAGAGATAGGGATGGCCTGATAAAGCGGCTCAGGGCTGCGGGGGTAGCGCTGCCAGCCATGCTAAAGGATGCTCTCCAACGTGGTCTGGAGCTTGTTAGGAATCGGGTTATTGATAAGTTGAGCGGGCAGGTTCTGAATGTTCAGACCGGACGGCTCTGGAGGAGCATAAATTATGAGATCGAACAGACGCCGACTAAATTGCGGGGAGTGATTGGCAGCAAAGTGAAATATGCGCCGGTCCATGAGTTTGGCGCAGTGATCACGCCCAAAAGAGCGCAATTTATGGTCTTTACCTGGAAGGGGCGTCGTTACCGGGCGAGGAAGGTCATAATTCCTAAGCGGCCATATCTGGTGCCGAGCATGGAAGAATCTAAAGCCAATATGGTCAGCCTGTTTGAGGATGCTCTGGGTAGAGTTCTGGAGACTGGCAGTGCCTGAGAGCGTACGTGAGCAGATAAAGCAGAACATTATGAGTGCCGTCGGGGGCATTACTGTAGCTAATGGCTATGATATAGAGGTAAAGACTGTTGATCAGGATCTGAAACATTGGGAGGAAATGCCGGTTACCATGATGCCCTATTTGTGCGTGGTCAGCGGCGATGAGGAATACCCATATGTTACGGAGCGTACCATTAGAACCAAAATGTTTCCGGTCATATGGGGGGAGATCCGTTATACCAAGGACCTCGATATGTATATGAACCGGCTGATCCATGCTGTTCGAAAGGCAATACTGGCTGATAAGAAGCGCGGTGGTCTTGCTACGATAACATATATCCGGAGAATATTGACTGACGAAGGGGTGTTTGCTCCCTTCTGTGTGCTTCGGTTTGAACTTGAGATTGAGTACCATCAGCCAGGGGTAATGTGAGATGAAGCGGCTTATGCGCGTGGGACATCCGGTCCAGTTGGAGTCAGGAATTGCGATTGGTCGTGAGTCCACATTGATAGAGCGTGGAGAGGTGGTGGCGGTGGAGGATAATATTGCGGAACAATTTCTGAAGGACGCGGGTTGGCGTCAGGTAAAGATTCCGGAGAGGAGAGGAGGCCAAAAATGCCAGTAGGTTTAGGCTATGAAGGATGGTTCGGCTTTGGGCAGGAATCAACCTGGGGAACCAAAGTCACGAGGACAAAATTTCTTGAATTTGTGGCGGGAGGTGATGGTTTGGGGATAACGGAGGAACCCGTTCTCTCTGAGAGTGTTCGGCTTCGGGGTTATCATAAGACGACGGACTTTGCCCAGGGGCTCATTAGGGCAGGAGGCCCGATGACTTTTGAGGTCCCTATCGAGGGAGCGGAGCTGCTGATGTATCATGCATTCGGGAATAAGGCAACGACTCAGCCAGATATCACGAATGCGCCGACTGTGTATCAGCATGTTTTGACTCTGGCAGATGACCTGATGGCAGGAAAGGGTTTGTCGTTAGAGGTGGATCGGAGCGTTGCGAACTTCAGCTATTTCGGGGGAAAGGTTGCCAACGTCGAGTTCCGCTGTGAGGTCGGGGCCTATCTCCGGGCTGCAATGGAATTTATTTGCAAGGACGGGGCAGAGGAAACCTCCCCATCCACTCCGTCATTTCCGGCAGCCCGACCGTTTGTGTTCACAGAGGGCTACATGAGTTGGAATGTTGCTGAGGTTGAGGTTGCGTCGGGGGTGCTGACTCTGAACAACAATCTCGACCGGGACCGGACAAAAGTGGGTTCTCGGTTTATACGGGAGCCCAGGCCGGCTGCTGGGAAGCGTGAGGTTCCGTTTTCGTTTACATGTGAATTCGACAGCCTGACCCAGTTCAATGATTTTCGTGCGGCGACTGTGCGTGCTCTGATGCTGAGATTCCAGGGGGACGTGATTGCTGCGGGCTTCAATTACAAATATCAGTTTGACGCTCCGGATTGTCGTATACTGGCCTGTGCTCCGGTGATCAACAATGAAGGTCGGATTATTTATGAGATCACTGGTCGGGCATGGAAGGGCGATGCGTCAGAGGAACTCCAGCTTACGATAGTCAATACAGTTGCATCAATCTGAGGAGACCATGAGACTTGAGATTGTTACTGATGGAGATGCGAACCATACGGAGATCAAGATAAACGGCGAAGCTCAGCGGAGTGTGGTGGAGTTTCATTTCTCCGTGCGTGGGGGTCGGAGATGCAAGATGTTTATGGTATCAATAGATCCAGAAACGCACAAGAAGAAAGTCCACTCGGCTTATGGGGCTGACTTCGCCAAGATGGATGAAGAACCAATTGTGAAGAAGGGAGAGATCCATTATGTCGGAGAAGGAAACGAAACCAGGAATAGTGGAGAGCCCGCCGTCTGAGCTTGCGGTCTTTCTTTCGCGCCAGTCTCACAGGTTGAACATTCCTAAGTTGAGGCGAGAGGTGCAGCTCTCGGCGCTAAGCATCGGGGACATTTCGGACATTGAGCAGCGATATGGTTCGACGTTCTCAGAATTGTTCCCGGCAAGAACGATTCTGCCAGTCGAGCGCTTTCTCTTTATGCTCTATCTGAGTGTGAGGAAAGAGGGAAAGACGATAGACCAATTGAAGATCGGGGATTATGCTTGTACGTTTGAGGAGGTGAAGGAATGGTTTCGCGCCGGTGATATAAAGTATATGCCGGAGATCATAGACCACTTACTCGAACTCAGTGGTTTTGAACCAAAAAAAGTATCGGTGGCCGTGCCGGACGCCGGCCAAGGTCAGACTGGGGCCAATTGATTTATATGGCGCACCGTTATCTCAGGATACCATTGACTGATATACCATATCTATCACGACCAACGATCCTTCGGCTTTTGGAGCTGTGGGAAGCTGATGAGCGCAATAAGCAAGCGTGGGCAAGGCGAGAGTTGAGGCAGAGGTAGAAGTCCTTGATGATGCCTCGAAGAAACTTCTTGAGATAAGCGATCGTTTCTCAAAGTTGGGGGATACTATCGGTGCGCTTGGACGGCGCACTGCCATCGCTGGGGCGGCGATAACCGGGGCAATTGCGCTCGCCGGAAATCAATTCGCCAAATTTGAGCGAGGCCTCGCTCAAGTCAATACCGTTCTGGATAAAGGAACTGAGCAGTATCTCCCTGTGTTCAAAGAGGCAATCAGCGATATGGCCGTCAAATATGGTCAGTCGGCAGAGCAGATGCTTGTAGCGACGAGGGAGATGATAGGCGGGATCGTTCCGGCGCAGGAAGCCATGCGGATGTTGGATATCTCGGCGCGTTTGGCGGCAGCAGGAGTAACAGATATTAACACGGCTTCCACAGTCCTCGCTGATACGATAGCAGCCTTTAATATTCCGTTCTCCAGGGCGGAGCGCGTCGCTGATGCGCTTTTTGTAACGACCAAAGAAGGAAAAGCCTCCATTGAGTCGTTGGGGGCAGCGATGGGGAAGACGGGTGTTCTGGTGTCGGGGGCTGGTGTCAAGTTCGAGGATTTCATGGCGACTGTCATAGCTCTGACTCGACACGGCGTGCCTGCGGAAACAGCGATGGCGGCCATACGGGGTGTCATCGTCGCCGCATCCAGGACAACGGAGGACGGTGAAAAAGTTCTCGCCAAATATGGACTCAGACTTGATACGACTTCCATTGCCAGCCAAGGTCTGTTAAAGAGCATGGCAGCTCTCGCTCCGCTGAGTGAGGATGAGCTTGCCATGTTAGCGGGGGATGCACGGGCGAGAATAGCGGTTATAGCTGCTATCCAGGAGCAGGGCAGGGCGCAGGAATTTCTAAGCTCTATTATGAGTTCAGCAGGCAAGATGAACGAGAACTATCAGAAGACGACAGGCACTATAGGATTTGCGACTGATAGATTGAAGGAGTCTGTTAAGAAATTGCAGCGCGATGCATTTGAACCGCTTGCTCCGACCGTTACGCGCGCTGTCGAGGGACTTATTAGACTTGGTGAGGGAATGGATAGGCTCGGTCCAGGATTTAAATCGGTTGCTATTCATGTGGCTGCTGTTACTGGTGTTGTTCTCGTACTGGTGGGAGCGGTAGGGATTTTCTCAGGCTCCATCTTGAAAACAATAGCTCTTGTCCAAAAGCTTACGGTTGTAAAGGCCCTGCTTACGGCAGCGATTGGAGGAGTAACGAGTGCATTTGCGCTCCTGGCTGCTGGCATAGCGGGCCTGGCATTTGGCGGGCTGATCGTGCGATTGACCCAGGGGAAAAAGGCGTTTGAGGAATATGCGGACGCGATAAAACATCCTACCAAGTTGCTTGAGGGTTTCAATGCTGTATTGCTTGGGTCTCAGGCGGCGGCAGCCCAATATCAAAAAGTCTGGGCGAAGGTAGATCCCTGGCAACATGCTACCCGGGCCATGGCAGAATGCAAGAGGGAGATCGCGGCGGCGAGTGAGGAGCTTGGTAAATGGATAGAATTTTCACGCAAGCAGGGCTTTGTCTCGCGTGATACAACAACGAAGATTGATGAGCTTCGCAACAAGATATATGGATTACGGAAGGATTATCAGACGCAGGAGGAGTGGCTCAAGCAGCACCCTCTTGAGGCGCGCATTGAATGGTTGGGAGAGGAGAGATTCCGGGAAAAATATGCCCAGTTGGACCTTGGGGAGAAGATGAGGGAGTCGCTCCAATCTTATGAGGCCGAGATGACGGCGGCGGAAGCGGCGCAGGTCAGATTGGGGGAATCGGCAATAATTACTGCGCAGAGAATCAGTGAGTCCTGGCGTTATGTTGGGGAGCGCGTTGAAGATGTTTTCCAGCGAGATATGAGGCAGGGATTCAGTGGGTTTTATGAGGCCATTCTAAGCGGCACTGCGAGCCTGTCCGATGCGTGGAAGCAGTTTACGTGGTCGCTCAAGCAGTCGTTTATAAAGGCGTTCGCCGATATTCTTGCGGATCAGACTGTCCGCATGGTCTTTGGCGGTCTATCCATGAGGGGCGGCGCACCAGAGGGCGTGGGCGGGATTATGGGAATAGGTGGCGTTATCGGAGGACTTGTGAGCATCTTCACCGGTCAGAAGCAGCCAATAGTGGGGGTTCCGGTCCAGGCACCGTTGACGGCGAAGATAGAGACGCGGCAGCTTGGGGGTTATATAACCAAGAAAGAGGTCGTCGGTCCCGGGGAATTTGTCTTCAGTCGGGAAGTTACAGCGAGACACCGCAAGGTACTTGAGCGCATGCAGCGCGGGTTATCGGCGGGCGAGTTGGGAGGGCAGCCTCCTCTAAATATATACAATATAGTGGACCCAAACTTTGTTAATGCTGCGATTGTCCGTGATCCTTCGGCGGTGATCAATAAAATAGGCGCTGATGTTATGGAAAGCGGAGTCACGCGTCGAGTATTTGGCCGGTACTTATAATGCCTACCAAGACAAAGCTCATAGTTTCGGACCCCGTTAGCAGGCGAATTTGTCGGATGACGAGCGATGGCTCGGGATTTGAGACTTGGGGGATGTTATATAAGTTTGGGGAGTTTACCATAACGTATGCCACAAATGGGGTCGCGTGGGATGAAAGCCGAAAGCGAGCGTATATAGCTCAGGATAATGGGGGCGTTCGATATTGTGAGCTTGATGACATGACCGAGGGATTGTGGGACGTGGTAGGAGGACAGGTGGCGCATCTCCGATGTTATGGGCCGATACTCACGCCAGATAAGTCAAAGGCGCTCGTCATGCATAGTGCTTATGTATATTCTGCTGATTGTGTGGATGTAGCGACAAATACGCGAGACTGGAACGTCGCGGTTCCCAGCAGTTGGGACCTTCAATGGGGATTTTCCAATCATGTCGGGACTTATTTCTACGCTTATAAGGGCAAGCATTGGGGGAGCTATGCTGGCAACCTGCCGATTGCCAGATTCAAGGTCTCGGATGGGGCGGCAAATGCGTGCGGATGGAGTCCACCGGCCAATCTTGTGGTCCTGGATGTGGACATTAATGCTGCTGATACATATATCTACGTGCTGGTCCATTTCTCTTCCACCCCGGCAGGCGGGACTCGCACAGCAATCGTTGTTCTGGATGCAGCGCTGAATTATATCAGCATTAATTATATCTCGGCTCTTATCGTCCCGAACCTGTCAGCTTGGGAGGAATCTGGGTGTATAGATGCTGAGGCGGACTATTTCTGTGTTGCGTGGAAATATGCTGCATCCGAGTGGCGAGGCTCGGTGTTTAGATTGAGCACTGGAGCGCATATCCAGACTTACACGAGGACGACTGATCCCAAATGGTGTGGTACGGCGAACATAGATTCAAACCAGCTTTGGGCTATAAGGGGCGCAAGCGTCCTGGTGAGTGAGACCAAATATCTTGCATACCAGCGCTGTGACTCCTTTTTTGGTGTGGATCCGGTTTCATTGGTCTTGACTGAAAGGTATAGAGTTATTGATACTAGTTCTCTGTCAGAATATCAGATTGAGACAGGGACCTACGTGGACCGGAAGTGGGGAGACCTCGGTGACCAGTCCTGCACCGGTGTCGTGACTGCGGGAGACGGTTATTTCCTGATCGGGAACTGGAAGATTAGAGGGATTGTGCTGTTCGCCCGGAACTTTCCATTCTCGGAACCAACAAGCATATGGCGGGCGAGCAATGGGAAATTAGTCGTTGCGGATGGATTGGCGAGGCGGACATGGCGGTTCACTGAATATGGTGGCTCCCAAGATGGTGCGACTCTCTGGAATGCCAGTGTTTCATCCTATCAGGAATATAAGGCGGTGGCTGTTAATGAGACGCCGAGTCCGTGGCGCGTGGCGTTTGAACATGGTGAACCCACGGATTATGCCGCCTGGGTGGATTACTGGTCTTGGACGAATCTTGTTCAGTCCGTGATCCCGGGCTCGCTTGAAGTAAAGTTCTATTATCAGAGGGAAAACTATCTTTATATGACGGCATTCTTCTCGGCCCAGGCGGTTCTTTGGCAAGTCGTTGGTGAAGATTTTGCTGGTAAGACTGCTCTTGATCTTGATGTGTTGGGAATAACTGATCCGCTGGGGATTTTCAAGGATTCGGATGGCGAGTTCTTTCTCTCGGTTATGAATCCTACTCTGGAAGTCGGGGTGCATAAGTTTAACGATATGGTAGGGTCCGGGAAGGTGCATTTCGGGTCAAAGGGTTCGGGCGTCAATCAGTTCGATAGGCCGGCGGGAGTAGCCTGTGATGGAACTTATTGCTACGTCGCAGATTGTGACAACGAGCGTATCGCCAGGTTCGATAAGACAGCCTTCGACGGCACGGGTTGGGCCACGTTTGGCAGTCGGGGTGTTGTTGGAGACAATAGATTCATCTCGCCTTGGAATCTTGTTTTCTATCTGGAGAGTATTGTTGTCAAGTCGGAGGAGGATGCGCCGGTCTGGGATCGGGAGCCGGAGTGGCCCTATCAGGAATTAGATTCGGTGCCATCTCACAAGAGCGAGTTCACGGGCGCGATGGAGGCAAGTTCCCAATGGCTGACTGGCTGGGGGCAGCGATCCTTTGTATGTAAATACGTGGAGGACGAGGCAGGAATCCGGGCGATTCGGGCATTTTGGGGCGGCAGGCGCGGGAAGCACCGGTATTTTTTCTTTAAAAACTTCGATGATTACAGCAGGGTTGGGTATTCGGTCGGGTCCGGGGACGGCAGCCGAACTGAATGGAGGCTGCCGCATGAGCCGATAAAGGACGATTCTGAGATTATTTATCTCGCTGGGGTCGCAAAGGTCAGGGACGTACATTATACGATTTGCAACGACACGGGAATTATCACTTTTGTGTCGCCTCCGGGTCTTGCTGTTGCGATCACGGCAGACTATGAGTTCTATCATAGGGTTGTACTGGACATGCCGAACTGCCGGATTGATAGCGACGGCTGCGGAAGATATTTGGCCACGCTAACTGTTCGGGAGATCAGCCTGTCGAGGATTGACTTCGTGGGCGTCGGATATGGTGATGGAGGGTATGGTGATGGAGGGTATGGTAGATGAGCACTACACCTAAGCTGGGTCTGGAGAAACCAGCGCATGGCTCTGCAAATTGGGATGTCCCGCTAAACAGTAACGCCGACAAATTGGATGACGCTGTTGGAACGGAGCACACTGTTGCAGGTGCTCACAAGTTTGCCAGCCAGGCGCTGGGAGACCTCTTGTACTTTGATGGCTCGAATTGGGTTCGGTTTCCTCCGGGAGTGGATGGAAGAGTTTTGACTACACATGGTGCGGGCGCATCGCCAACCTGGGAGAGTTCGGGTGGGGTTGTGGTTGGAATAGGCGTCGGCGATATGCTCTATTGGGATGGTGCGGCCTGGGCGCTTATATCCGCTGGCGCTGAGGGAAAGGTGCTTACTGCGCATGGCGCGGCGACGGAGACTTGGGAGACGCCCGCGAGTGCTGATCCGATCGAGTATACCAAGCGCGTGATGCAGGCTGGCGCAAATTACGGCAACACGTCGGTTCTCTATGCAGTCATGGCATCGCTTGCGCCCGGCGGCACGATCACGAGCGCCGATGACTCAGATGGTTGCTGGCATAACTATGCGACGACCGCAGTCTCCGGAAATCAAGCATACAATTGCGCGAACTCCTATCAGCGCCCTGACTTTGATCCTGTCCTCATTGGAAGGGTCAAGACGGCGGCGTCAATCGCTGACGTGCGCCTGTGGGTTGGCTATACATCAAACTATCTCGCGATTGGTGGTGCGGACGCGCCAACCACTTGTCGCATCGCCGCGTTTAGGTTTTCGACGAGCGCGGGTGATGCCAATTGGAAGTGTGTCACAGCGAACACGGCAACACCCCTGGTCACGGATTCAGGGGTTGCTGTCGCAGCGAACGCACCATACCTGATGCGCATCGAGCTTGACTCTGCTACATCAACAGTGCGGTTCTATATCAACAGCGTTCTTGTGGGCACGCATGTCGGCGGGACTTTCCCGATAGCAACTATGGCCGTTTACTTTACCTTTAGCGTTACGACCTTGACTGCGAGCGCGAAAAATTTCAAGTGGTCAAGATGGGCAGTGCTCCACAAATAAAATAGCAGAAATGCTCTGATTGGTGGCCAATGGCAGAATTGTTCGAGTTCAGACCTGTTTATACTTATGTAGAAGAGCTGGCGGCCCCGGTCGAGGAATCTGTGTTTGAAAGTGGCGATACGCAGCGGAGACTGCCTTATCCGGCTGATAAAATAATGCATGAGTTCATCCTTGATTTCGTGGTCAATGACGCCGAGGCGAGAGATATCAGGCAATTTTTCGCTCGACACGGTAGATTCACGGAATTTTGGTATAAGAACTGGGAATACTTCTCGATCACTGGAGAGGCGCTTGGAACTGGCAATGGCGTGCAGGTGCAATTCGGTTTCCGGTATTATCCGCTGAAGAGTGGAACTGTTGTTGTGTATCTGGGTGGTGTTGCACAAGGGTCGGGATTTACGGTTGATTATTCCGGCGGTACTGTTACTTTCGTATCACCTCCAGGTGTTGGTGTGGTTGTCAGTGTGGACTATGAGTTCTATCATGTTGCAGTCTTCGATATGGACAGGATTGAGACCAGGTGGATAATGGTTGATCGCTATTCACTCCAGCTCCAGATAAGGGAGAAGGCCCCAAGCCGGTATTGAAATGCCTAAGGATATAAGCGTAAACTTCAGAACCCAGCAGGATGCTCGCGAAAATCGGCCTATTTTGTTATTCGAGCTGATTAGGGCATCGCTTACTTCGACCACCACCACGACTTCGACCACCACCACAACGACGGAGGCGGACTTTGCCGATTTTCTGACGGAATTTACTGCTATTCCCAAATTCGTCTGGTATGAAGGCTTCTCGGATGTCATGAAATTCTCCTGGACGCTTGGCTCTGTCAGTGAGGGATATGCGTTTGATGGAGACTTATATAGGTGCGAGACTGCCGGTAAGGTGATCCGGTATGATGGTATCTCGAAGACTGTGAAATCGTCCATAAATCTCGGTAGAAAGATTCGCGGCCTCGAGAAGTATGAAGGGGATTTGTATACCTTCGATCACTCTATGCAGCGGTTCCTTCGTTATTCAGGGTTTAGTACGGCGGTGCGGCAGAGCTTTGATATGGCCGAGGACGTGCGGGATATGGCGTTCCAGGGCAGCCACATGATAAGCACAGTCGATCGTGGGGATCTGGATGGTCTGCTTCAGAAGCATTCTGGTTTCACGTCTGTGATCACGCATTCGTTCCGGACATCCATGCACGATCCGCGCGGGCTGACTTGCGATTACTCTGGGAATCCAATATTGCGCGGTGAGGATGACCAGACGGTAGTCCAGTATTCCGGGTTTTCGTCCGTGATCAAGGATTCAATTGAGATTTCATATGCCGGACGCCCGGCGGCATGGGCAGAGGGCACGGTGACAACCACTACGGCGACCACCACGACCACCACTACCTCCTCGACAACCACAACCACTCTGGCGACTCTTTATTTCACGGATTATCCGGAGGCGATTAACTTCAGCGGGCACGATTATAGTCCTCTTCCTATCAAAGTAGATAGTATCTCTGAGAACACTCAGGGTCGGGTGGACACTATTGAATTGCGGGTATCCAATTTGGGTGGGATTATCCCGGGCCTCGTGCGCCTAAGGGATGGATTGCGCGGCAGTGAAGTGCGGATGAAGTTGGTATTTCTTGATGCGCTTACTGATCCCACAGCGTATATTCAGGATATTTTCTACGTGGACAGCGCTGAGGCGGATGCGCGGGAGGTGCGCTTCAGGCTCAGTAGTAAGTTCGATGTTGTGGATCACACAGTTCCTACCCGGCGATTCAACAGAGGTAGATGTATATGGCGGTTTAAATCTTCACAGTGCGGCTATTCTGGTCCGGACCTAATTTGTGATAAGACTATCGAGAACTGTAAATCGAGAGGAAACATTGCAAGATATGGCGGCTTTCCAGGGGTCCCGACAAGGCGTCAATTTCTCTAAACCGGAGGACCTCGTTGGGATTCCTTATGTCGAATACGGGCAGGATTGCCGAATAGGGCTTGATTGCTGGTCGCTTGTGGCGTTAGTGTACGGGTGGTACGGGGTAGTGATGCCTCCCAGGCCATCAGCAGCGGTCCCAATATCCTATTGTGATTCGGGGCTGGCGGAACACGGGTGGCACAGCGTAAATAAGGCTGAGAGGATGGATATGGTTTGCTTCCGCTCCGTATCAGGCCAAGCTCAGCATGTGGGGATTTATCTTGGTTACGAGCGGGTTCTGCATACGACATCCAAAACAGGAGTTTGCATTCTCCCGCTGAATGTACCCTGGAGACGGCATATAACAGGTGTCTATCGTCATGAAACTGTTTGGCTGGCTGAGGCGCAAAGGAGAGTTTCGGCTCATAATAGTCAGTGAAGTTCCTGTGGAACACAGGCTTCCTGCTGATGGAAGATTACTGTCTGTGCATCTTGCTGGTCTTGGCCTGGAGCGTTATGATGGCTATATTGTGAGCTGTTCTGGTAGAGAGGTTGATCCTTGTCGCTTTGAGCCGAGGCGCGGTCAGGCTATTGTTCTCGTGCCAAGGATTGGTGGGCCGGCGGTCGCTATTGTTGCAGTCGTGGCCTCGGCGGCGGCGGCGATTGCGCCGTTGATTGGTATTTCCGGAACAGTTCTCACGGTGCTAAAAGTCGTCGGGGCGCTTGGGATGCTTGTTTCGATCTTCGGGGCAAAGAAGCCCAAAGCTCCAGTATATGAGGCACCTGGGGGCGGGATAGCTGGATCCGGCAGCTTTTCGAACTCACCTACTTATGGGTGGGAGGGGATTAGGACTATCGCAGACGCCAATGCGCCAGTGGCTATAATTTGTGGGGAACACCGGTTCGGGGGAAACGTCATCAATAGCCACGTCAGCGGCCATACGGCGCGTGATGTCAAATGGAAG